>Ga0123354_10002877_pt1 | contig 23319 bp, 25 predicted proteins | sample TergutLab28metaG_2_FD_97872 | JGI IMG/M metagenome (GOLD analysis project Ga0123354, IMG submission 97872) | Labiotermes labralis P4 segment gut microbial communities from Petit-Saut dam, French Guiana - Lab288 P4 | ecosystem: Host-associated > Arthropoda: Insects > Digestive system > Gut ... | reverse complement strand
GGCATCCCTCGCGGTCACGGCAAAAGGACAGGTCACGCTCAAGCGCGACTTGCTGCAACACCTCGGCATCCAGCCGGGTGAACGGGTCGATTTTGAAAAGCTGCCGGGCGGCGCGCTGCGGGTAACGGCGGCGCGGCCCACCGGCACGATCGACGGGTTTCTTCACGCGCTCGATGGCAAGGTGAAGCTGAAAAAACCGATTTCGATTGAGGAAATGAACCAGATTGCGGCAGCCGGATGGGCCGGCCAACTGGCCGACGAATGAAGGTCACCGTCGACACCAACGTCTTGGCCCGCGCGATCCTGCAAGACGATCCGCTCCAGTGCCAGATAGCCCGAAAGCTGCTCAAGGATGCCACGTTGATTGCGGTATCCCTGCCGTCGCTGTGCGAGTTGGCGTGGATACTGCGACAGGGAGCCAAACTGTCGAAAGAGGATGTGGCCACCGTCATCCGGGCGCTTTTCGACGCGAACAACGTCGCCATGAACCGCCCCGCCGTCGAAGCCGGCCTGGCCCTGCTGCAAGCCGGCGGCGACTTCGCCGACGGCATCATGGCCCATGAAGGAAAATGGCTCGGCGGTGAAACCTTCGTGTCGTTCGATCGCCAGGCCGTCAAGCTTCTGGCGGCGCAAGGCGAAGCAACCCAACTACTGATATGAACCTGCTCTTCGTCGCCGATCCACTGGAATCCTTCAAGACCTACAAGGACAGCACCTACGCCATGATGCGCGAGGCCGCCCGCCGCGGACACGGCTTGGCCGCCTGCGAGCCGAGCCAGTTGCGCTGGCAGACCGGCCAACCGGTGACGGCGCGCATCCGCCCCATCCGCCTGACCGGGCGCGAGAACGACTGGTTCACCGAGGAGGCCGCGCGCGAACAGCCCCTGACCGGCTTCGACGCCGTGCTGATGCGCAAGGACCCGCCGTTCGACGCCGAGTACATCTACTCCACCCACCTGCTGGAGCAAGCCGAGCGCGAAGGCGCGCGCGTGTTCAACCGGCCCGCCGCGCTGCGCAATCACCCTGAAAAACTGGCCATCATGGAATGGCCGCAATTCATCGGCCCGACCCTGGTCACGCGCGAGCCGCAGGCGATCCGCGCCTTCCACGCCGAGCACCGCGACATCATCCTCAAGCCGCTGGACGGCATGGGCGGCCGGGGCATCTTCCGGGTGCGCGAGGACGGGCTGAACCTGGGCAGCATCATCGAGACGCTGAACCAGGGCGGCGCCATCAGCGTGATGGTGCAAAAGTTTCTGCCCGAAATCGCCGACGGCGACAAGCGCGTGCTGATCATCGGCGGCGAGCCGGTGCCGTATTGCCTGGCGCGCATTCCCCAGGGCGGCGAGGTGCGCGGCAACCTAGCCGCCGGCGGCAAGGGCGTGGCGCAGCCGCTCAGTGCCGCCGACCGCGCCAGCGCCAGCGCCATCGGCCGCGCGCTGACGCCGCGCGGGCTGCTGCTGATCGGGCTAGACATCATCGGCACCAAGGTCACCGAAATCAACGTCACCAGCCCCACCTGCCTGCGCGAAATCCTGGACCAGACCGGCTGCGACGCGCCGGCGCTGTTCATCGACGCGCTGGAACGCGCCGTCGCCGGCCCATGAATTCCCCCCAGCCCCGTCCGAAACCGTTCTCGATGATCCGCGAGTTCCACCTCGCGGACTGGTTCACGCTGGGCAACGCGGTGTGCGGCGTGGGGGCGATGTTCTCCATCGTCAGCTACATCCAGATTCAGGCCATCGAGCACGTGTACTACGCCTGCGCCCTGGTGCTGGCGGCGCTGGCGTTCGACGTGGTCGATGGCCGCGTGGCGCGCTGGCGGCAGAAATCGTCGCTGCTGGGGCGCGAGCTGGATTCGCTGGCCGACGTCATCTCCTTCGGCGTCGCGCCGGCCCTGATCGCCTACGGCGTCGGCATGCAGGGGCTGTGGGACCGCATCGTCCTGTGCTTCTTCGTGACCTGCGGCGTGTCGCGGCTGGCGCGCTACAACGTCACCGCCGAGCAGCTTTCCGGCGGCACCGGCAAGGTGGCGTATTTCGAGGGCACGCCGATTCCCACCTCGATCCTGCTGGTGGCGCTGTTGTGCTGGGCCGCCACGCAAGGCGCCATCGGCCCCGTGCTGTGGGGCGGACACCTGCGCCTGCTGGGCTACAACCTGCATCCGCTGGTGCTGCTGTATGCGCTGCTGGGCTCGCTGATGATCAGCCGCCTTCGTATCCCCAAGCTCTGATTCCATTTCGCATTCAAAACCAAAACCGTTCGGACTGAGCCTGTCGAAGCCCTGCGCTGGCCTTCGACAAGCTCAGGCTGAACGGTGATGGAAATTTCAACGCGAATTGAAATCAGCCTGACCCGGCGACAATCCGGGCCATGCCCGCGCCCCACACCCGCTTCATCCTGATCGAACCCAGCCACGCTGGCAACGTGGGAGCGGCGGCGCGCGCGCTGAAGGTGATGGGCTTCGACGACTTGACGCTGGTGGCCCCGCGCTGGAGCGACGTGCTGACGCGCCCCGAGGCCATCGAGCGCGCCAGCGGCGCCGACGACGTGCTGGCGCGCACCCGCATCGTGGCGACGCTGGATGAGGCCCTGCACGGCATGACCCATCTGTGCGCCACCGCCATGACCCCGCGCGACTTCGGCCCGCCCACGCGCGCGCCGCGCGCGCACTTCGACGAACTGCTCGCGCCCGGTGCGCCCGGCGCCGGGCCTGATTTTTCCTTCGACCAGCCGCAGGGCGTGGCGTTTCTGTTCGGCTGCGAGCGCTACGGCATGAAAAACCAGGACGTGTACCGCTGCCACGTGGCCTTGAGCATTCCGACCAACCCCCTCTACGGCTCGCTCAACTTGGCGGCGGCGGTGCAGCTGATCGCCTACGAATGGCGGCAAGCGCTGACGCCGCACTTTGGCGGCTTCGGCATGCAGCCGGCCACCGCGCCGCCGAGCCACGCCGACGCCGCGCAAGTCGCTGGCATGCTGGCGCATTGGGAACAGGCGCTGGCCGGCATCGGCTTTCTGGATCCCGCCGCGCCCAAGAAACTGATGCCCCGGCTGGCCCGGCTGTTCAACCGGGCGCAGCCCACGCAGGAGGAAATCCACATCCTGCGCGGCATCGCCAAGGCTATGCAGGCGGCGGCGGAGCATTAGCGCCATCCAGCCTTGCGCCCAAAACGCTCTAGACTTGAGCCCCCATGTTCACCAGCATCCGTTCCTACGCCCAGTCGATTCTTGAGCGCGACCCCGCCGCGCGCAATCTGTGGGACGTCGTCTTTTCCTACCCCGGCTTTCATGCGCTGGTGCTGCACCGCCTGGCGCACCCGTTGTGGAAGGCCGGTTGGACCTGGCTGGCGCGCTGGATTTCGCACTGGGGGCGCTTTCTGACCGGCATCGAAATCCACCCCGGCGCCACCATCGGCCAGCGCGTGTTCATCGACCACGGCATGGGCGTGGTAATCGGCGAAACCGCCGAGATCGGCGACGATTGCACGATTTACCAGGGCGTCACCCTGGGCGGCACCTCGCTGGCCAAGGGCAGCAAGCGGCATCCCACGCTGGGCAAGAGCGTCATCGTGGGCGCCAATTCGCAGGTGCTGGGCGGCTTCACGGTGGGCGACGGCGCCAAGATCGGTTCCGGCGCCGTGGTCACCAAGCCGGTGCCCGCCGGCGCCACCGCCGTCGGCAACCCGGCGCGCATCATCCACGCCGAAGCCGACGCCCGGCGCGAGGAAGCCGCCGCCAAGATGGGTTTTTCCGCCTACGGCGTGACCCAGAACGACGACCCCGTGAGCCAGGCGCTGCGCGGCCTGATCGACGGCACCGCCACGCAGGAGCACCAGATCGCCCTGCTGTGGCAAGCGGTCGAAAAACTCGCCGGCCAGCAGGCCGCTCCCAACTGCGTGCCCCAAGACGCCGCGCGCGAAGAGAGCTTTGCGGCCGACAAGTTGAACGAGCTGGTGGGCAAGTAGCGGCGGCTGGTCAAGGCGGCAAATCCAGCGTCAGCGCGCATGTTGGCTGCTGGTCGATCCACCCGGTGAGCGTCACCGATCTTGCCGGGCTGTCGCCGGTCCGCTCCGGGGTTTGCAGGTAGCCGCTGAAACCGCTGTACCGCTGCGGCCTGGACAATGGCTGCACCGTGTCTGGCCGCCGCAAGCCGCCCAACGCCGCGCCTCGGACCTGCTGCGTGCCGCTCAACAACACCAGCGACGGCCCTTGCTGCCGCTGCGGATCGTACAACCAGCCGCGCACGCGCACCACGTGGCGCTCGCCAGCAATCGGTTCGACCGCCTCAACGGCGCCGGTGCAGGGCACCAAGCTTGTCTCGGTGGCAGTTTCTTCCCCGCCCGACCAATGGCGCAGCGCCCATTGCATGTCCGGCTCGCCGAACACGGTCAGGCGCTCGCGCTTGGCCCGGGCGGCCAGTACGAAGGTGTACTCACCCGTGTAGGTCATGGGCTTGAGCGCCTCCAGATCGTGCACGCCCAGTTGCACCGCCAGCGCGGGCAAACGCCTCTGGATGAGGTAATCCGGCGGCACTCTGATGCCTTCCAGTTGGGCTGGCAACAACAACAGCGGAATGAGGGCATATCCGCCCAGCGCCCAACGGCTGGCCGCAACGCGCGGCCACAGATATACGGACAGCAACAACGCGACAGCCCAAGCCATGAGCTGCGGCGTGAGATAGCGCGAGGACAGCGCCTGCTCAACGCCCGCCATGGCAGCGCGGTTGTAGGCCGCGCCCAGCGCCGCCGCGCCAATGTAAGCCAGCAGCATCAACAGCGCCACGGCGTAAGGCTGCGCCGGGCGCTGGCGCAGCACGCGCACGGTCAGCGCCAGCGCCAGCACAATCCACGCCGCGCCCGCCGCCATGACGGGCCACAAGGCCTTCTTTTGCAGCAGGAAGTACCACGGTCCGCCCAGAAACAGCAGCACGTAGCGCACCAGATCCGGCCAACGGGATGAATCCGGGGCGGAAAAATTCGGCCGGTAGTCGTACCGATACAGCATCAGTACCAGCACGGCAGCAAGCGCCAGCACGCCAACGTCGCGCCAGCGCATTCGCAGCAGCAGCGCCTGCACCGCCAGCAGTGCCAGCGCCAGCGTGCCGTTGGCCATCGACCCAGCGGCGACAAAGCCCGCCAAACAAGCCAGCCAGAAACTGCGGCGGCAGTCCGTCTCCCGAGCATGCGCGAGCAGCGCGAAAGCCAGCAGCGGCAGCAAATAGGCCAGCCAGAACTGGCTCTGGAACGCCCAGGTGAAGTTCTCGCTTTGCACCCACGAGGTCGCCAGTACAACCAGCAGCGCCACCCACACCACCTGCCCGGCACGCGATGCGCCGGATGCCGGCGGCTGCAAGCGCCGCAGCAAAAACACGAAGCACGCCACGATCAGCAACGGAAACACGGCGTTGAGGATGTACAACAGCGTCATTGAGCCGTGGAAGCAGCGCAGGTCGACCCAGAAAATCAGCCTCGACACGATCAGCCGGTGCTCGTTGTCCTGCTCCCACCAGGCGTGCCAGTCCCGGCCCACGCGGGTATAAAAATCCAGATAGGCATCCCACATGTCCCAGAACGGCACGGCACTGCGGTGCCGCCAGATGCCCAGCGCCATCAACGCCGCGAACAGCAACGCCATGGCGACAAAGTACAGCCGGAGCCCGTCGATGCGGCGCAGTTGTGCCGGCGACGAGGGCGGTGACAAACCGGCTCTCATCTCAAATTCCACTCGGCAACGTGGCATGCCTGCGCTTGGTCGCCTCGCAGGAGCACGACGGATACGTCGTAAGCGCCGGGCGCCAGACTGGAAGCGTCGAGCATCAACTTGAAACCCGCGCCGACCAGCTCGGGAGGAAGGCCCAAGGCGCGCACCACATCGATGCGTCCGAAGCCGCCGGACGCGCTGGCCGCATACCGCTGACCAGCGCGCTCGAACAGCAGCCAAACGGAGTCGGGCCGGCTCTTGCGGTCTTCCATCACGGCCCACCCGGCCATTTCGATGGGTTTCGATTTGTCCGCCGGCGCTTGCGTCCCCGTCTCGAGCACGCACAGCGTCCCCCGCGTCGGCGTCAAGGTCAAGCCAGGCTCCACCGGATTCACCTTTTGGATCGGCGGTGGCAGATAGCGCTCACAGGCGCCCATGCCTTGCGCCAAGCAACCGGCCTTCACTCCCACGTCACTGGCCTGCGCCAGCACATCCTTGCGGACATAAACGAGAAAGAAATAGTTGCCAAGCCCGGCATCGAACGCGTGGTCGAAGAGGCGCACCGGTTCATAGTCGGACATCTGCGGCAAGTGCGCTGGCGAGGCGTCCGGAATATTTTGGTAAATCACGACCTCGGGCCGGTACAGCGCGCGCAGATCCTGCGGGCAAGGCGCTGGACAATAGTTGGATGGCGCCACCTCCGGCAGACATTGCCCGTGTGCGTCCCGTGAGCATTCTCCGGCGCGCCGGTTGAGAAATGAACAGTCGTACACGTACCGTTGGGAAAAAACCGCCGGATTGCCCCAGCACGTGACGACCTTGAACCCCGGCGGCGTATGTGCGGCCACCCAGCGGCCCGCTTCCGCGCGGTCGTATTCGCCCTTATCAAGCCACTGCTGGCGCTCATGGGTCTCCTGCCGCTCCATGGGCGCCAGCCTCCAGACGATCACACCGCACAGCATCGCCAACGCCACCGCCGGCACCCCCCGCACACGCGGCGCGCACCCGCCGATGAGCACGGCGGCGCGGCCCATGCCCACTGCGGCAAGCCAGATCAGCAGCAGCAGCGCCGGCATGAAATACCAGTCGTAAGGCTCGAAGGGATACTTGATCGAATACGCCAGCAGGTGGGCTGCGATAGAGCCCAGGCAGAACACCAGCAGCGGTTTGCGCGCGCGCCAGCAAGCCTGCACGCCCAACAAGGCCAGGACCGTGAAAACCCAATGCCCATGGCGCCGGAATACCTCCTCGCCAAACCAGTCCCACCCGATCAGCTTGACCATTTCCTCCTGGTGGAAAGCCTTGGTCAGAAAGGAATTGGGCACTGGCGCGCCAAACCAGTACCAAGCAAAGCCATACCACGCCGCCACGATGAGCGCGGCCACCGCCACCGCCCGCCAGGCAATGCGCCGCGCCGCCACCGTGGCCGCCAGCAACAGCAGCGCGGCGAAGGGCACCAGATCCAGTTTTTGCACCGCCAGCAACCCCGCCGCCACGCCCAGCCAAAAGCCCGACTGCCCCGCCAGCAACGCGTGCAATGCAGCCACCAGCAGCAGAAAGGTCAGCGGCGTCTCCAGCCCCGCGCCGGCAAAGTGCATCACATTGGAGTCCAGGCACAGCAGCGCCACCAGCGCGCAAGAGGCCGCGTAGCCGAAATGGCGCGCCATCAGCAGCGCGGCCCAGGTCAGCGCGAGCACGCCCACCAGCGTGCTGGTCCACAGCACCGCCGGTATCGGCGCCACCCCCCATTTGAGCGCCGGGACGAACAGCAGCGGGAACAGCGGCGCGCTGGCGCCCGACACCGGCGCTTCGTCGAGGTTCCAGACCCAGAACTGACCCTGCGCCATGTTCATGGCATAACGCAGAAAGAACGCCGCATCGTCGGGCAGTTCGTGCCCCAGCCGGCAGCGGATCGCCACCAGAAAAAGCAGCGCCACGGCCACCGCATACAGGGCGCCGATCAAGGTTTTGTTTCTGGTGTCGATCATAAAAATGGGATCAGTCACGAAACACGAACCGTTTGTCCAGCCCATACTTGGCAACGTAGCCCACCGCCAGGCCGATCACGCCGCCCAGGTAGCGCATTTCGCGCGTGCCGAACAGCGCCTGAAAGCCGAACTCGAAACCCCAGAAGATGGCCGTGGTCGCCACGCCCATCAGCGCGTACAGCACAAAGGTGCGGCCATCATGGGCCATGCTTTTGGTCTGGTAGCCGAAGATGTAGCGTTTGTCGAGCACGTACTTGACCACCAGCCCGACACCCGTGCCGAACAGCACCGACAGCACGATCGCATGATCGACCTCGCGCGCCACGCGCAGCAGCACGTCCTGCGCGCCGATGTTGGCCGCCGTGGAGATGACCGCGAACAGCGTGTAAAGCAGGGCGATGCGGGTGCCCCGCCGCAGGGGTGACGAGGCGGTCATTTTTTCGTCCACACGGCGGCAAACACGTTGTGCCCCTGGTAAGCATCCATGCCGTAGCGATCGCCGCAAGCGTCCTTCATCGCGGTGATCAGCGGCAGCGCCATGTCGTGACCATAGAACCCGATGCGCTGGTGTCCGGCCAGTCCGGCGCACAACTCGGTCGCTTGTTCCTTGAGCAGGAATGCCTTGCGCTCGAAAGCTTGGTCGGGTCGCCCCAGGTAGTAGTCCAGCGCCGCGGGATCCAATATGAAAGTCGTGATCAGCGCGTCACCCGGCTGCAACCGTTGCAGCACGAATGCCGCCGCACCCCGGAAGTCGCTCTTGGGCGTCATCAGCGCGGTACGCGCCAAGGGCGCTTCGGCCACGACCGCCAAAATCAGGCATACCCAAACCGCCCAACGCCAGCGCCGGGCCACCAGGGCCAGACACGAGCCGATCAGCACAAACAACAGCGGCAGGACAAAGATTAGGTGGCGCTGGTTGACGATGCCCGTTCTTCTGGCGATCAGCAGTGTCGCCCAAGTCGCGGCCAGCAGCAGTACCGCGACGGCGATGCTGGCACGGCCAAGACCATCACCGGCTGCATCCTCGGCCCGCCGCCGCATGGCCGCCACGATCGCCGCCACGCCCGCCAGCGCCATCAGGCCGGCCAGCCACGGCCCAATGATCTCCTGCATCAGCATGTTCCTGAAGGCGACCCAAGCGCTGCCATGATGCCAGCCCATCTGCCCGTGGGCGGTGCGCAGGATGTTGTCGTAGCTCAGGGCCAGCCAGGCGACAACGAAGGCGGCCACCACCGCCAGGCGCGCCAGCGCCGCCATGTCCTTGCGGCGCAGCGCCTGCCAGGCGCAGGGCAGCAGCAGCAGGCCCACCACGGCCAGCGCGTCGTAGTGCGCCATGCACGCGGCCACGCACAGCGCGATTTCGCCCCAGCCGGGCAGCGGCGTCTGGCGCCAGTCGGCGATGGCGCGCTCCCAGAACCGCACCGCCAGCACGGTGATCAGCGCCGCGCCCAGCGCGTAGGCTCGGGCCTCGCGGGCATAGAAAATCATCAGGCCGTTGAAGGCGGTCAGCACCAGCACCGTCAGGTACGCTGGCCACAGAGGGCCGGCGCGGGCACGCCAGGCGCGCCATGCCAGCCAGGCCAGCGCGGCCAGGGCGGCCAGCACGCTGGTCAAACGCAGGCCGACCTCGCTTGGGCCGGCCACGGCGGTGACGAGTTTGGCCGCTAGCTCGAACATGGGTGGCGACTGATCCGCCGCCTTGACGGTCCAGAAACTCTCGTGACCACCATCGCGCAAGGCGCGGATGTCGACCGGCTCCACCCAGGGCACGCCAGCCGGCGGCACCAGCGGGCGCTGCAACACGATGTCGGCGGAGAACAGTTCGTCCTCCCACAGGCTGAGCTTGCCGAGATCGTGCAGGCGCAAGGCGCTGGCCGCCAGCAGCAGCGCCAGCAACACCACGAGCAAGCCCGCATGAGGCGGCGCGCGATGCGGCGTCATCGGGCCGGTCGCAAGGCGCTCTTGGGCCGAAACGCCTGGCACACCGCGTCGTGGGTTTCCAGGTAGGGGCCGCCGATCAGGTCGATGCAGTAGGGCACGGCGGCAAAAATACCGTGCACCACGCTCTGGCCGCTGGCGTCCTTCAGCCCTTCCAGCGTTTCGGCGATCGACTTGGGCTGACCCGGCAGGTTGATGATGAGAGTGCGGCCACGGATCACCGCCACCTGGCGCGACAGGATGGCGGTGGGCACGAAGCGCAGGCTGATCTGGCGCATCTGCTCGCCAAAGCCCGGCATCACCCGGTCGGCCACGGCCAGCGTGGCTTCGGGCGTCACGTCGCGCGGCGCCGGGCCGGTGCCGCCGGTGGTCAGCACCAGCGCGCAACCGGCGTCGGCCAGTTCGATCAGCGTGCGGCTGATGAGCGCCTGCTCGTCGGGAATCAGGCGCGGCTCGAAACTGATGGGGTTCCTGAGCGCCTTCTCCAGCCAGAGCCGCAACGCCGGCAAGCCCTGATCCTGGTAGGTGCCGCCCGAAGCGCGGTCGCTGACGGAAACGATGCCGATTTTCACGGCGTCGTGCTGAAGTTGCGGCTGGGAAGGCATGGTGTGGCTAGTTGAAACAATTTTGATTCATGACACGCCTCCCCCTCTCCCGCCTCTTCGGGGCACCCTCCCCCGCAAGGGGGGAGGGAAATTTGACGCCCCTCTCCCCTTGTGGGAGAGGGGTTGGGGGAGAGGGGGGAAAAGCGTTCATGGATCACAAACGCTTCAATGAGGCGCTGCCGTGGTGGACTCGGCGTGCTCCAGCGCCTCGCGGAGCAACTGGAACAGCTCGCGGTAGGCACGGCCATGGCGCGGCGCTTGACCGTCGGCCTGGGCCTGCCGGGCGGCGTCGGCGCCGGGCGTGTCCTTGCGCGCCTGACGCACCAGGGCGCGCAACTGCTGCAAGTCGGCGCCGGGAAATTCGGTCGCCCAGTCGCTGACGGCGGCGTCTTCGGCCAGCAACCGTTCGCGCCAGCGCTCGGCGGCGTGCAGGCGCTGGGTGTCGCGGACCGAGCCGCTCTGCTGCTGCTCCAGCGCGGCGCGGATGGCGTCGATCTGCGCGGCGTCGAGTTGGCGCATCAGCTTGCCGACCAGTTGGTTCTGGCGGCGCCGACCTTCGAAGTTGGTGATGCGCCCCAGCTCGCGCAGGGCGTCGGTCAGCCTGGCGGGCAGCGCCAGCAGCTCCAGCAGGCCGGCGCGCAGCGTCAGCAACTGCTCGCCCAGCGCCTGCAACTCGGCGCTGTGCGCCTTCAGTTCGGTTTTGCTGGGACCCTCGCCGCGCTGCTCGCGCTTGAGTTCCTCGTCCAGTTCACTGCCTTCGGCAACGAAATGGCCGCGTACGAAATAGCCTTTACGGGGTTTGCGGGACATAAAAGTATCATATCCGCCACCATGCAAGACACCTCTACGCCCCTGCCGGGGTTCAGTTATTCGCGCCCCTTTTTCGAGAACCTGGTCGACACGGCGCTGGCGCACGCCAAAAAGCTGGGCGCCACCGATGCCGCCGCCGAGGCGTCCGAAGGCACGGGCCTGAGCGTCGGCGTGCGCCAGGGCGCGCTGGAGACGGTGGAGCGCAACCGCGACAAGTCGCTGGGGGTGACGGTGTACGTCGGCCAGCGGCGCGGCAATGCCAGCACTTCGGATTTTTCGCGCCCGGCCATCGAGCGCACCGTGCAGGCCGCGTACGACATCGCCCGCTTCACCGCCGAGGACCCGGCGGCTGGCCTGCCGGACGAGGCCGACATCGCCACCGAACAGCGCGACCTGCAACTGCTGCACCCCTGGCCGATCACCAGCGAGCAGGCCGCCGACATGGCGCTGGCCTGCGAGCGCGCCGCCTTCGCGGTGGACAAGCGCATCACCAACAGCGAAGGCGCCAGCGTTTCGGCCCAGCAAAGCCATTTCTTCAGCGCCCACACGCGCGGTTTTCGCGGCGGCTACGCCAGTTCGCGCCACAGCCTGTCGGTGGCGCCGATCGCCTCGCTGCCCGGCAAGCGCGGCGACAACATGCAGCGCGACTACTGGTACAGCTCGATGCGCGACGCGCGCGCGCTGGCCAGCCCCGAGGTGGTGGGCCGCTACGCCGCCGAGCGCGCGCTCAGCCGCCTGCGCAGCCGCAAGATCGCCACGCGCGAATGCCCGGTGCTGTTCGAGTCGCCCCTGGCCGCCGGCCTGCTGGGCAGCTTCGTGCAGGCGGTCAGCGGCGGCGCGCTATACCGCAAGACCACGTTCCTGGTCGATGCGCTGGGCAAGCCGGTGTTTCCCAAGCACATCGACATCGACGAAGACCCGTTCGTGCCCGGCGGCAAGGGCTCGTCGCCGTTCGACGACGAAGGCGTGCGCGTGCAGCGCCGCAAGGTGGTGGACGGCGGGCGCGTGCAGGGCTACTTTCTCAGCACCTATTCGGCGCGCAAGCTGGGCATGCGCACCACGGGCAACGCCGGCGGCTCGCACAACCTCAGCTTCAGCTCGCGCCACACGCAGCCGGGCGACGATCTGGCGCAGATGCTGCGCAAACTGGGCACCGGCCTGTTCGTGATCGAGCTGATGGGCCAGGGCGTGAACTACGTCACCGGCGACTACTCGCGCGGCGCCAGCGGCTTCTGGGTGGAAAACGGCGAGATCGCATACCCGGTGCAGGAAATCACCATCGCCGGCAACCTGCGCGACATGTTCATGAACATCGAGGCCGTGGGCGCGGACGCCTACAACTACGGCGCCAAAACCGTCGGCTCGGTGCTGGTGGGGCGGATGAAGCTGGCGGGGAACTGATACCCATGGGCGTGCCTTCAACAACCCCCTCTCCCCAACCCCTCTCCCGCAAGCGGGAGAGGGGCCAACACTCCCCTCTCCCGCTTGCGGGAGAGGGGCCGAGGGAGAGGGGAAAGCGCCCCCTGGTACTCGGCTCCACCTCCCGCTACCGGCGGGAACTGCTGGGCCGCCTGGGCCTGCCCTTCGAGGTGCAGGCCCCGCGGGTAGACGAAACCCCGCAGCCCGGCGAAGCGCCCGCGGCGCTGGCGCGGCGTCTGGCGCTGGCCAAGGCGCGCGCGGTGGCGGCGCTGCGGCCCGACGCCATCGTCATCGGCTCCGACCAGGTGGCCGATCTGGACGGCCAGCCGCTCGGCAAGCCTGGCACGCACGAACGCGCCCGCGCGCAACTGCGCCGCATGAGCGGACGCGCTGTCGTCTTTCACACCGCCCTGGCCGTGGTGTGCCGCGCCAGCGGCTTCGAGCAGCAGGACCTGGCCGCCGTCGAAGTGCGCTTCCGCGAGCTGGCCGACGACGAGATCGAGCGCTACCTGCGCGCCGAGCAGCCCTACGACTGCGCCGGCAGCGCCAAGAGCGAGGGCCTGGGCATCGCCCTGCTGCAAGCCATCGTCAGCGACGACCCGACGGCGCTGATCGGCCTGCCGCTGATCCGCACCGCGGGCCTGCTGCGCGCGGCGGGGCTGGTGCTGCCATGAGCGCGGCGACCGGCGGCACGCTCTATCTGGTGCCGACGCCGCTGGACCACGGCTGCGACGACAGCCAGCTTCCGCTGCCCGGCGTGCTGCCGCTGGGCACGATCGAGGTCGCGGCCCGCCTGTCGCACTGGATCAGCGAGAACGCCAAATCGACCCGCGCCTTCTTGAAGCGCGTGCATGCCGAGCTGCCGCTGGCGCAGCCGGTGCAGGCGCAGCAGATCGTCGAGTTGCCGCGCCTGGTCCACAAAAAGGGCGACCATGCCGGCGGCGCGCCCGGCTTCGATCCCCGTCCGCTGCTGGCGCCGGCCTTGCAGGGGCACGACATGGGGCTGGTCAGCGAAGCCGGCATGCCCGCCGTCGCCGACCCCGGCAGTTCGGTGGTGCGCGCCGCGCACGAGCTGGGCCTGACCGTGGTGCCGCTGGTCGGCCCGGTGTCCCTGCTGCTGGCGCTGGCCGCCAGCGGCCTGAACGGGCAGCGTTTTGCCTTCGTCGGCTACCTGCCGCAGGACGAAGCTTTGCGCGCCCAGCAAGTGCAGCAATTGGAAGCGCGCGCCCTGAAGACCGGCGAGACCCAGTTGTTCATCGAAACGCCCTACCGCAACGCAGCGCTGATGCGCTGCCTGCTCGCCCACCTGCGCGCCGGCACTCGTCTGAGCGTGTGCGGCGCCGTCACGCTGCCGCAAGCCAGCGTCCGCACCCGAACCATCGCCCAATGGCGCGCGCAGCCCGCCTGCGATTGCGACCTCAAAATGCCGACGGTGTACGCCATCGGGGTGTGAACAGGACACCCGCTCCGCGGCCTTTCGCCCCTTTTGAATTTGCGCGCTGCCGATGGTAAAAACGGATAATTTGAAAGACCGAGGCTCTCCGCGCGCAGGGATGGGCAGGGCTCTGTAACAAGTGCTACCTATAATTGGTCCCTATTCGGTACGGACGGGGGGCCATGCAGGCTGTGGGTCACAGGACGCCGCCGCCATGCTGGGAAGCCAGGCCGGGCATGCGGCTGGCGCCGTATACCCAATGATGTCGACGCGGTTCGCTGCCTGCCAACCGCCTGCTTTACCGTCGGTTCAACCATCCAGAAAGAAAGAGAAAGGCTCACCGTGAAACTGCCCCGTACCACCTTCGTGATGCTGGCCACCGCCTTCGCCGCTTTGGGCGGCGCGGCCCAGGCCGCCACTGTCAAGATCGCCTTCGTCGGCCCGATCAGCGGCCCGGTGGCCCAGTATGGCGACATGGTGAGGGCCGGCATGATGACCGCCATCGAGCAGGTCAACGCCGCCGGCGGCGCGGGCGGCAACAAGCTGGAGGCCGTGCTCATGGACGATGGCTGCGAGCCCAAGCAGGCGGTGGCGGTGGCCAACAAGATCGTCAGCCAGAAGATTCATTACGTGCTCGGCCACGTCTGCTCGGGCGCGACGATCCCGGCCTCCGAGATCTACGAAAACGAAGGCATCGTGATGGTCACGCCCTCGGCCACCTCGCCGGCGCTGACCGAAGGCAAGAAGCGCCAGTTCATCTTCCGCACCATTGGCCGCGACGACCAGCAAGGCCCGGCGGCGGCGCAGTACATCATCAACAACATCAAGCCCACCAAGGTCGCGGTGCTGCACGACAAACAGTCCTACGGCCAGGGCATCGCCACCTCGGTGAAGAACGACCTGGAACGCGCGCACATCCAGGTGGCGATGTTCGAGGGCATCAACGCGGGCGATTCCGACTACTCGGCCGTCGTCACCAAGCTCAAGTCGCAGGGCGTGGACTTCGTTTACTTCGGCGGCTACCACCCCGAAATGGGCCTGCTGATGCGCCAGGCGCGCGAACAGGGCGTGAAAGCCCGGTTCATGGGCCCGGAGGGCGTGGGCAACGACGCCATCACCGCGATTGCGGGCGCCGCCTCCGAGGGCATGCTGATGACGCTGCCGGCCGACTTCGCCGCCGATCCGGCCAACGCCCCGCTGGTGAAGGCGTTCGCCGCCGCCAAGCGCGACCCCAACGGCCCGTTCCAGATGCCCGCCTACGCCGGCATCAAGATCATCGCCGACGCCATCGCCGGCGCCAAGACCACCGATCCGGCCAAGGTGGCCGACTACATGCACAAAAACGCGTTCGACACGCCCATCGGCAAGGTGGCGTTCGACGCCCAGGGCGACCCGAAGTCGTTCAAGTTCGTGGTCTTCGAGTGGCACAAGGACTCGACCAAGACCGTCGCCAAATAATTTCCATGCGCCAACGGGCCTGTGCCATGCCGGAGGCCGGCGGCGCAGGCTCGATTCACTTTTTGTTATCCATGACGCGCCGCGTCATTCCTGACACATGAAGCAGACCACGACCGAAGGCCGCCGAGCAGACCGCGCCAAGGCGCCCGTGGCCGGGGTTTCCCCGGCCAGTGGGCGCGCCCCCTCGAGGGGGGAGGCGAAACATCGCGCAGCGAGTGGAGCCTGGGGGTGAACGAGTTCCTTCCGCAATTCACCCAGCAGCTGATCAATGGACTGACGCTGGGCTCGGTGTACGCGCTGATCGCCATCGGCTACACCATGGTCTACGGCATCATCGGCATGATCAATTTCGCCCACGGCGAGATTTACATGATCGGCGCCTACGTGGGCTTGGTCACGCTCACCGCCATCGGCGCGCAGGCCGGCTACCCGCTGCCGCTGGTGCTGCTGGCGGCGCTGCTGGTGTCGGTGCTGGTCACCGGCGTCTACGGCTACGCGGTCGAGCGCGTGGCCTACCGCCCCCTGCGCGGCGGCCCGCGCCTGGTGCCGCTGATCTCGGCCATCGGCATGTCGATCTTCCTGCAAAACTACGTGCAGATCGGCCAGGGCGCGCGCGACGTGTCGGTGCCGTACCTGATCTCCGGCGGCATCGAATTTCACATGGGCGGCAGCTTCGACGTGACGGTGCCCTACGGACGGCTGCTGATCGTCGGCGTGACGCTGGTGCTGATGATCGCGCTGACGCTGTTCATCGCCCATTCGCGCATGGGCCGCGCCTGCCGCGCCTGCGCGCAGGACATGCACATGGCCAACCTGCTGGGCATCGACACCAACCGCGTGATCTCCTTCACCTTCGTGCTCGGCGCCATGCTGGCGGCGGTCGGCGGGGTGCTGATCGGGCTGGCCGTCGGCAAGCTCAACCCGTTCATCGGCTTCGTGGCCGGCATCAAGGCCTTCACGGCGGCGGTGCTGGGCGGCATCGGCAGCATTCCCGGCGCCATGCTGGGCGGCGTGGTGCTGGGGCTGGCCGAAACCTTCGCTTCCGGCTACATGCCGGCGGAGTACAAGGACGTGGTGGCCTTCGGCCTGCTGGTGCTGGTGCTGCTGTTTCGTCCGACCGGGCTGCTGGGCAAGCCCGATATCGAGAAAGTGTGATGCAAGGATGATGAGTACGACACCGGGCGCCCCGCCCGCCCGCTTCGGTTCGCCGCGCGACGCCGCCATGGCGGCGCTGCTGACCGCCGTGCTGACGGTTCCGATCCTGGGCCTGAAGCTGCGCATGGAAGGCATCCGCCTGGTGCTGGAGCCGCACTGGCAACCGGTCTGGCTGGCGGCGGCGGCGGTGTTCGTGTTCCAGATTTTCAAGCCGACGCTGACGCGCCTGGGCCGCGGCGTGCGACTGCCAGCCCTGCCGCCGCTGGACGCGCGCCGCCAGCGCGCCGCCGTCTGGGTGCTGCTGGCCGTGGGCCTGGCGTGGCCGTTCTTCGGCTCGCGCGGCGCGGTGGACGTGGCGACGCTGGCGCTGATCTACGTCATCCTCGGCCTGGGGCTGAACATCGTGGTCGGCTTTGCCGGCCTGCTGGATCTGGGCTACGTGGGTTTTTACGCCGTCGGCGGCTACACCTACGCCATGCTGAACCTGTATTTCGGCCTGTCATTCTGGGCCTGCCTGCCGCTGGCGGCGCTGCTGGCGGCGCTGTTCGGCTTCCTGCTGGGCTTTCCGGTGCTGCGCCTGCGTGGCGACTACCTGGCCATCGTGACGCTGGGCTTCGGCGAAATCATCCGCCTGCTGGCCAACAACCTGACCAGCCTGACCGGCGGGCCGGACGGCATTTCCAGCATCCCCAAGCCGACGCTGTTCGGCATCGAGATCGCGCGCCGCGCCAGCGTCGAAGGGGGCCAGACCCTGCACCAACTGCTGGGCATCGACTACAGCGGCGAGCACATGGTGATCTTCCTGTACCTGCTGGCGCTGCTGCTGGTGGGCTTCACGGTGTTCGTCACCAGCCGGCTGATCCGCATGCCGATGGGCCGCGCCTGGGAGGCGCTACGCGAGGACGAGATCGCCTGCCGCTCGCTGGGCCTGAACCCGACGCGCATCAAGCTCTCGGCCTTCACGCTCGGCGCCGCCTTCGCGGGCATTGCCGGCGCGTTCTTCGCGGCCAAGCAGTCGCTGGTGAACCCGGAGTCGTTCACCTTCATCGAGTCGGCGCTGATCCTGTCCATCGTGGTGCTGGGCGGCATGGGCTCGCAACTCGGCGTGATCCTGGCGGCCATTTTGCTGACCGTGCTGCCCGAGGTGGCGCGCGGTTTTGCCGAATACCGCATGCTGATTTTCGGCCTGGTGATGGTGCTGATGATGATGTGGCGTCCGCAGGGCCTGCTGCCGGCCCGCCGCCCGCACGTGGAATTGCCGCGATGAGCACGGCGCCCGCGACCCCGCTGCTCCAGGTTGCTGGTTTGCAGATGCGCTTCGGCGGCCTGCTGGCCGTCGATGGCGTGAGCTTCGACGTACAGCGCGACGAGGTGTTCGCCATCATCGGCCCCAACGGCGCCGGCAAGACCACGGTGTTCAACTGCGTCGGCGGCTTCTACAAGCCCAGCGCCGGCGCGGTGACGCTGGATGGCCGCGCCATCGCCGGCCTGCCCAGCCACCAGATCGCCCGCCACGGGCTGGTGCGCACCTTCCAGAACATCCGCCTGTTCCGGCACCTCACGGTGGTCGAGAACCTGCTCGTGGCCCAGCACAGCCAGGTCAAGAGCGGGCTGCTGCAAGGGCTGCTGGCCACGCCCGCGTTCCGGCGCGCCGAGCGCGAGGCGCTGACGCGCGCCGCTGTCTGGCTGGAGCGCATGGGCCTGACCGAGGTCGCCAACCGCACCGCCGGCACGCTGTCCTACGGCACGCAGCGCCGGCTGGAAATCGCTCGCTGCATGATCACCAACCCGCGCCTGCTGATGCTCGACGAGCCCGCCGCCGGGTTGAACCCGCAGGAGAAGATCGAGCTGTCGCAGCTCATCGACCGCCTGCGCCGCGAGCACGGCATCGCCGTACTGCTGATCGAGCACGACATGGGGCTGGTGATGGGCGTATCCGACCGCATCCTGGTGATGGAGCATGGCCGCCCCATCATGACCGGCGCGCCCGCCGAGGTGCGCGGCGATCCACGCGTCATCAAAGCCTACCTGGGAGAAGACTGATGCTGCGGCTCGACAACGTCCACACCCGGTACGGCGCGGTGCAGGCCCTGGCCGGCGTCTCGCTGGAAGTCCGGCAGGGCGAAATCGTCACCCTCATCGGCAGCAACGGCGCCGGCAAGACCACGCTGATGATGACCGTGTGCGGCACGCCGCGCGCCGCCAGCGGCAGCGTCTGGTTCGAGGGTGAGGACATCACCACCCTGCCCACCGCGCAGATCATGCGCCGCGGCATGGCGATCTCGCCCGAAGGCCGGCGCGTGTTCCCGGCGCTGACGGTGCTGGAGAACCTGAAGATGGGCGCCTTTTTTGCCGACCGCGAGCAGATCGAGGCCAGCATCGCCCACGTCTTCGAGCTGTTTCCGCGCCTGGAGCAGCGCGCCGGGCAGCGCGCCGGCACCATGTCCGGCGGCGAGCAGCAGATGCTGGCCATTGGCCGCGCGCTGATGAGCCGCCCGCGCCTGCTGCTGCTCGACGAGCCGACGCTGGGCCTGGCGCCGATGGTCATTGCGCAGATCTTCGAGATCATCCGCGCCATCCGCGCCGACGGCGTGACGGTGTTCCTGGTGGAGCAGAACGCCCACAAGGCGCTGCACGTGGCCGACCGTGGCTACGTGCTGGAAAACGGCCGTATCGTGCTGGCCGACAGCGCCGCCGCGCTGCTGGAAAACGCGAAGGTGCGCGAGGCGTATCTGGGGGCGTGAAATGAAGTTCCCTCCCCCAGAGGGTGAGGGGGCCAGGCAAGCCACGTCTCATGCGTTGCGGATTGCGCGCAGCGCCATGGCGCAACGGCTGCGGTTTTGCACTCGGGGATCTGAAAACCGCTTGCCTTGAGCAAAGTCGATGGGCCCATCCGAGTCAAGCCCGTGCAACCTCTCTGTGGAAGGACAACGTCACCGCGCGCGAGGTGCCGTTGTTCACTCACATGATGTGCTGATACACAGGCTCATATCCCATCACCCCACCAAGGAGAGAAGGTATGAGCGGCAAGAAACCAATGTTGAGACTGCTGGCGCTGGCCGCCGCGTTGAGCGTTTTGCACGGTTGCGGCGGAAGTGGCGGCGACGCCCCCTCGACCCCACCAACGCCGCCCGAGACTTAAGTTCCCGAAACGCCCCAAACGCCTGAGCCGCCAGAAACGACCTTGGGGCCAGAAACACCTCTCGCGCCAGAAGCAACACCGCCCACAGCCGACCCCTATGCGCCAGTGGCAGGCAGCGAATCTGCACTTTCACTGACCGAACCGCAGCCAGGCTCAACCGCCGATGTGGGCTCCGCATGGGAAGGCATCTACGAGTCGCGTTACGGATATACCTTCATCACACCGCTCGGTCTGCTGATCGGTAGCAATATGAGCGATTGGACATGGGCCAATATCAATGTCACCGGTAACGACTGGACTATCGACCCCACTGGGTCGTTCATAAACGGGAACCTTGGCATAAAGTCCGTGGCGGGTTCTGGCGTCTTCGTGCCCAAGGCGTCCATGAATGGCTCCTACACGAAGGAAGGCATGCCATCCGTAGCTTGGGGGCCCCTGACGTACAGCTCGTCCAACGCGCTGGCCATCACGCCCGCAAATTTGCAGGGCAAGTGGCCTGTTGGCAGCACATACGGCATGTCACTTGAGTTTGACGCGGACGGCACGTTTTCCGGCACGACATCCGCCATCGGGCTTCTGGGTGCCTGCAAACTGTCAGGCAGCTTGATACAGGTAACGCCTGGCAGTGCCAAAAACATGTTCTATCTGGTGATGGGCGCCGTCGATGACTCGGCCAATGTCGACACCGGCTTCAGCGATTCCAGTTTGAACAAGCTGTTCGCATGTCGACTCGACACTGTCGAAGCCTATATTGGGCTCGCTGGGATTGTGTTCACGCCTGCTGGCAACAATCCACAAAACGGCTATTTCCGAACCATGGCCTTCAACACCATGACGGAGCAAGGCTACGCCTTCACGAACTACCTGCGCAAGCAGCCATAAAGCATCGCATCCAGCGCCCTCGGAAGAAAAACACTGGGGGCGCTACCGCAGCGCCGGCGCCGCCCGCAGCGCCTTCACCGCGCCCGCGCCGATGGCGGCGCCGAAGCGCTTGGCGACACGCTCGGCGAGGTTTTCCTTGTTGGTGTAATCGATCAATTTTTCGGCCTTCACCACGTCGCGCGCCACGGAATCCAGGCTGCCGTAGTCGTCGGCCAGGCCGAGCTGGATGGACTGCTCGCCGGTCCAAAACAGGCCGCTGAAGATCTCCGGCGTTTCCTTCAGGCGATCGCCCCGCCCCTGTTTCACGGCCTTGATGAACTGGCGGTGAATCTGATCCAGCATGTCCTGGGCGTAGCGGCGCTGCTCCGGCGACACCGGCGTGAACGGGTCGAGAAAGCCCTTGTTCTCGCCCGCGATGAGCAACCGGCGCTCGACGCCCAGTTTGTCCAGCGTGCCGACGAAGCCGAAACCGTCCATCAGCACGCCGATGCTGCCGACGATGCTGGCCTTGTCCACGTAGATGCGGTCGGTGGCCGAGGCGATGTAGTAGGCGGCAGAGGCGCAGGTTTCCTCCACCACGGCGTAGATCGGCTTGTCGTATTTTTCGCGCAGGCGGCGGATTTCGTCGTAGATCAGGCCCGCCTGCACCGGGCTGCCGCCGGGCGAGTTGATGAGCAGCACCAGCGCCTGTGAGTCGCTGTCTTCCAACGCGTCGCGCAAGGCCGGCAGCACGTTTTCGGCGCTGCTTTCGCTGCGCTCGGCGATTTCGCCGCGGATGGACACCACCGCCGTGTGCGGCCCGCCGGGCGTGCGGCTGGGCAGCATGTCCAGGCTCAGCACCCAGATCAGGGCGGCGAACAGCAGCATCCAGAGCACGCTTTTGACGATGCGCCAGCGGCGCGCGGCGCGGCGCTCGCGCACATTGGCCAGCAGCAGTTTTTCGATCGCCCGGCGCTCCCAGGCCACCGTCTCGCCGTCCAGGTTGATGTCATGTTCCATGGCTCACATTCCCGTCATGTCAGTTGTCGCGCGTCTTGCCGGCGCGGGCCCCCTCCCGGCTTTCCCCCCGCGGGGGAAGGCGCATAGCCGGGACGTGCTTTCATTTCAAGCGGTTTCATTCAGCCACTGGCGCAGATCGGCCACCGAATGCGCGACATGACGCGGCGCCAAGGCGCTGAATTCGTGCGGTTCGTGCGCGCCGTAGCTCACCGCCACGCTGGCGCAGCCGGCGTTGAGCGCCATTTGCAGGTCGTGCGTGGTGTCGCCGATCATCAGCGTGCGCTCGGGCTCGGTGCCGAATTCGCGCATCAGCTCGTGCAGCATGCGGGGATCGGGCTTGCCGGCGGTTTCGTCGGCGGTGCGCGAGCCGTTGAACACGCCCTGCAAGCGGCTCAGGGCCAGCACCTCGTCCAGGCCGCGCCGGCTCTTGCCGGTGGCCACGGCCAGCCAGTGGTGGCGGCGTTTCAGCTCGTCCAGCATGGCCGGCACGCCCTCGAACAGGCTGATGTCGTTCTGGCGCGCCAGGTAGTGGTGGCGGTAGCGCGTCGCCAGTTCGCGGTATTTTTCGGGCGGCACGTCGGGCGCGGCGCGCGCCAGCGCCGGCACCAGGGCCAGGCCGATGACGTAGGCCGCCGCTTCGTCGCTGGGCCGCGCGCCGCCCACGTCCACCACGGCCTGCTGGATGCAGCGCACGATGATGGAGGTGGAGTCGAACAGGGTGCCGTCCCAGTCGAAGCAGATCAGGTTAAACCGGCGAGCGTTGGGCATGGCAAGGCGTGTGAATGCGTCATGACGCGATTGTGCCCCGAGCTTGATGCGGCTTGCGCAAGGCGCCGTCATCAGACCGGCTCACGGGCAAACCGTTTCTTATCCTCAGTGACTACAATGTTGGAAATTAACACTCAATTTCCAACTTTCCGAATTTGGAGAAACCCATGCTTCAAGTCCGTGTGCGCAGCAAGCACCAGATCACCCTGCCAGCGTCGGTCGTGCGCGCCGCGGGCATCGGTTTGAACGACGCGCTGGAGGTGAGTTGCAAGGAGGGTGTCATCACCTTGACGACGCAGCACGCGGCGGCCAAAAAACGCCCCTCGGTGATGGATCTGGCCGGCAGTACCAAGGGACTGTATGGACGCACCACCGAAGAGCGGCAGGCTTATCTTGCGGGTGAGCGCCAATCATGGAAACGCTAGAGGCCGCGCTCGCCGCCATGCGCGGCCACAGCGTCTACTTCGATACCAATGTGTTCATCTACTTCCTGGAAGGCGATGAACGCCACTTCGAGAAGTTCCTGCCGTTTTTTCAGGCGGCGCAAGAAGGCTCGATCAAGGCCGTTTCAGGCGATCTGGTGATTGCCGAATTGCTGGTCAAGCCGATGAGCGCCAACGACATGATTGGCGCGGGCAAGGTGCGGGCGCTGTTCGATGACACGGGGTGCTTCCGGGTGCTCCCCCACGACAGGAGCACGCTGGAGCTTGCCGCCCACATCCGGGCCACGCAAAAGCTTTCCATGATCGACGCCATTCATCTGGCCACCGCCATCAAGGCCAAGTGCAGCCACATCATCACCAACGATGATCAGGTCGCCAAGCGCGCTAAGGGGATCACGGTGATCCGGCTGGAAGCGTAAGCGCGCCGCCCGCGTCGCGGCCCCAGGCCCCGCAAAACAGCTGCAAGTCGGGCGGCAGCGGGGCCGTGAGTTCCAGCGGCTGGCCGCTGGCCGGGTGCGTCAGGCGCAGTTGCCAGGCGTGCAGGGCCATGCGCTTCAAACCCAGTTTTTGCAGC
>Ga0123354_10002876_pt1 | contig 23323 bp, 12 predicted proteins | sample TergutLab28metaG_2_FD_97872 | JGI IMG/M metagenome (GOLD analysis project Ga0123354, IMG submission 97872) | Labiotermes labralis P4 segment gut microbial communities from Petit-Saut dam, French Guiana - Lab288 P4 | ecosystem: Host-associated > Arthropoda: Insects > Digestive system > Gut ... | reverse complement strand
GCGCACACACACACACACACACACACACAAAGACACACACGCACACACAGACGCACACAAACACACACACAAAGACACACACGCACACACAGACGCACACACGCGCGCAAGGACGCGCGCACAGACACACACGCACACGCACACTCACACGCGCACACGCACGCGCGCACGCACACACACACACATACATTCATTTTGAAGAGAAAAAAACGGAGAGTATACACCGCGTTTAAAATATTCAGTACATATATTTGATGAATAAACATATAAAATGCAACTTTAGAGGTTAGCGGTGCGGTACGACCACTATAGTTGACATTAGGCGTCAAAAGGTTAATGCATTCTAGGTCGCAAGCTTTGTGAATGTCATACCGTACGGACGGCGTGGCTCTTCTTATTCACAATGTCGTTCAAAAATAACAATTCGTCATAACCCACCGACTTTACAAGAGACAGAGTAAAATTGGCCGACCCTCAATACACTAAAAAGTGAGCATGTTACGTTTTTACGGAAATATAAGAACAACTCGTTGTGAAAACCACACTGCGACAGAAGGCGTGTTTGTAACAAAACTGTCTATTTAGGTGGGAATCTGTTTTTGACCAACTGTGTGGGTTACAACAAATCTCAGTGTAATGGGCGACATGCTGTTTGTCCACTGCCTGAACTTTTACTAATTCATCAGTAACGAGCTTGTTTCGACGCTATTCTGCTTCGTGGTCAGTATCCACTACTATGCGTGTTGATTTGTTGCCTCTGAGGGCCCGTGTCTGTGTGCAGCGTGTCTGCGTGGTGGTGATTTGTTGCGCATGTACGGTTTTGCGCCGGTTTGCTATGTGAGTTATGTTTAGTTTTGGTGACTGAAGTCTCGGCTGTTTGTTGTATTCTGGATTTGTTGGTCTCTTCTTCTATTGCCAGTTCGAATACTGTCTTGAAATTTATGGAGGTTTGTTCGTCTAGGATGTAGTCTGTTTTATTCTGATCAAATATGTGGTAATTTTCGTGCATGGCGATGAATACCTATGTTCAAGAGATCGAAACAGGTGGTTTATATATCCACGAAGAATTGTTAACAATTTGAAAGAAACGGGTTTTCCAAGTAATCAAAACGAGACAAGCAAATACTTAATTCAATACATTCACCAGAATCCAATTCACTATATATGTCCACCCTCGTACTCATCAATCTGCATGTCTATGACCAATGTATATATTGCTCTAGATGAGGAACCCGTCTCCCTTCACATGAGATGAGCATTAATTAATCGTCGATGAAGCAGAATACAATTGACACGGTCCCACTTCTTCATTCAAGCTGTGCCGATGACAGCCACTACTTTTTAATATTGGATTTTATTTATAGTTCATTAAATTGTTCCTCGCCTGGGTGAAGTTGAAGATTCAGCTCTGTTCTAACGCAGTTCAAACTAATTCACATACGTAGTATCTTCAGAAAGTTCCCGGAATTATCTTACAATTAACAGGTATTGCTACTGTGAATAAAAAAATGTACATTGACATCCTTCGTCGCCTTAGGGATGCAGTCAGAAGGAAACGCCCCGAAAAATAAGAGAACCAAGAGTTGGTTTCCCCTCCACCACAATGCTCCAGCACACCGGTCGGATTTGGTCAAAGATTTCTTAGCAAGGACAATGTGACAACATGGAGTATCCCCAACATGCTCTTAACCTGGCTTCAGCTGATTTTTACTTGTTCCCTCGACTGAAATCATCACTGAATTGATGGTGCTTTTGTGATTCTACTGACATCATTGAGAATGCGACAGAAGAACTGAAAAGGCTCCGACAAAATGGCTTCCAGAATGTTTCCAGAACTTTTAAAGTCGCTGGGAGAAGTGTATAGTTGCACAAGGGGAATATTTTGAAATGTAGCTTAAATGATTGCACTGTTTAGAATTTCTCAGAAATAAAGTACGAGTAATTCCAGGAATATTTTGAAGCTATCACGTAGACACAATTCTTTCTACGGTTATATTATTAAGATTTTCTAGTAACTGAAAATAAGACTCTAATAATTATAAGAATCTAAACCAAAATATCACACCATTCGCTCCAAAACATTCGAGTAAGGCTCTCGAACATTTTACTTTTCAAGAACTCACTGAACTGCAAGTTGTTACTTCAACTGCTGTTTTGGGCGCAGGCTGAGTATTGAGGGTGGCATGTCGCCATACTCACGAGCAATACAGTACGGTAAGTAATTAAACGTAACTGAATGTTGAAGATATATGAGTAAAATAAGAGGACAATAACTTCCTCGTATGTGAAACATTACACCGCACATACTTACTCCATTATACTATACACTGGACTCTTGGATACAGCTAACTTCTAAAATTTCGCGCATATAAATGTTTGAATTTTGTAATTAAAACTTTTTTTCTTTCTTACAACGAATATAGTATGACGTCACTCACCAGCTATACAATAAAAAATGTTCACGACCATACACTTGTTTCAAAACGTTTGAGAGAATAAATTATTTAAGATCTTAAGTATACAAGATTGAAAACTAGACAAAGAGGGCATTTAGGTACTTGTAAAGACAGAGGCTCAAACATCAAAATTACCCTTAAGCAGAAGCGGTTGGGAGAAAGGAAGACGTCCGGTCACTCTACAAAATTGTTTTCAGTAAAACTGCATAATTATAGGTATGTTAACCAGGATATATCCTGGGGGTAAAGGCGGCTGGTGCGTAGGGCTTACAACCTTACCACCTTCATGTGCCGACCGTCTAGAAATTCTGGGAGCCTCAACCACCTGGAGCCCTAAGAGCCTGTCAAGGCCTGTAATGGGATAACCAGTTTTACTTCGGTTATATTGCTTTTCCCTACCATATTGTATTTTGTACGTTTATTGTTTTGTTGCTGTGTACTTATGCTGTCTTCTTGTTGTATTTGTGTCTTAGTGTTGGCTTTACAACAGGCACTTATGCCGTTAAGCCTGCCCGTTAATACATACCCATTGAATTGCAGTGAATTTAATAAAATCAAATATGAATTATTCTGTTATCAATCCTTCCTATTCTGTTTCTCAGCATAACCTGAAGTACATTATTACTACATCAAAATGAGAAAATATGTGGATAATACCAACATTTGCTGGAAAATAATTTGTAGGTAATATTCTGCTTATGATGATTCTAGGACAGAAACATGTTCCAGGCGTTCATATAGCTAAATAATACCGGCACTTATTCCGTGTACTATATACGTATATACGTATATGCCCATCCCAGTGGCCGCGAGGTCCAAGGCGTGGGCCTGTGGCCGCTTGGATCGTGGGTTCGAATCCCACCAGAGTCGTTGTTGTCTGTCTTTTGTGAGTCTTTAACTTCACCCAGGCGAGGAACAATTTAATGAACTATAAATAAAATCCAATATTAAAAAGTAGTGGCTGTCATCGGCACAGCGTGAATGAAGAAGTGGGACCGTGTCAATTGTATTCTGCTTCATCGGCGATTAATTAATGCTCACAACAAACACAAGAGACAGACAACAACGACTCTGGTGGGATTCGAACCCAAGATCCAAGCGGCCACAGGTCTTTGACTCGGCTATTCACTCGTCTGTGAGGAGGCCCTGGCTCACTCGTCAATGTTGCCTCATGTACGAGTAAAAAGAATAAAAGTATATAGTGTTACTACTTAAAATAGAGCAAGACTATTTAACCGACCTTAAAGTTGTAAGAACTTCCGACAACAGGTCTATTGGCCTTTGACTTGTAACAAGTGGTATCACTGCCCGACTTATGCTACGTAACAGTACAGCAGATTCATCGTTGAAAATCTGATAGTTGTTCAGGTACTAAAGAAGTTCCCCAGCTTATATGGAACTCGATTTCCATTTCAGTATTTGTAAATTTTGGAACCCATTTCGCATCAGATGAATTCAGTCCACGTTCTCACTACCTATTTAATGAAAATTTGCTTGTTAACATTTACTTCGCTATTAACATTTACGCCTACGTCTAAAAAGCGATCTTTTTTCTTCAGGATTTAGACTAAAATGGTGTGGGTATCACAATTTCTACCAAGTATGCAATGTTCCGCCCTATCGTAGACATTAAAATAAAGTATTGCGCATACATATCTACTACAAATTCCGTGATTTGTTAAGGGAACGCTGCGAAAATAATACAGAGGGGGCGTCCTATATAGAGTTACTAAACACATGTAATGATTCTCTTCTTCTTACATAAAAAAACTCTTCTTACTAGTGCTAAGCAGTACCTATTTGCTAGAAAACCTCTTCTCCAACGTTCACATTTTCGATGTAGATGATCTTATGAAGATCATATATCATGTAAGATTATTACTACCAAGGAATTTTGTTACTTAAAGTTTACCGTCTACAGAACCATTTATATAAACTCTAATATAAAAATTAGGATGTATGCTAGATAAACGAAGTGGTGCAGTGTGGTCAGATCGATCAACAGAAAAGTAGCTGATGTTGGGAATAGCTCTTTTTAAGTGACATGAAGCCGATGTTCTGACACCGATATTTAATTCCTTGATTGCAAGCATAAATTTTTTACTTTGAATACAAGATTCTTTCATTCCATAATTTTTAATTTGACAAATTTCTTGAAGCGAAATATCTGTCGTCTTCGTTTCTACTTCAACTTAGTGAAAGAAGAAGAAGAAGTTGTACTCCTCCTTTTTCACAACGTGCCAATGTAAAGACTGTTGAAATTTAAATGGGCACAGATATCTTTAATGTAAAAGGCACATAAATACGTGCGTACACTCAACCCAAACACAAGTACACAAGATCACTCTGACATATATATATATATATATATATATATATATATATATTACACATATGAACGCCATTAAAAACAATTGCGGGTTCTTGTCCAGTAGTTATGTTTCGAAAATCTATTTATTTCATACAGATAAGGCAAGATGCACCTACAAGTAATTACCAAACGAGTATATATATTGGACATGCTTGTAAGTAATAAGAACTGTAAATTCCAGTATTATATGGAGGGAATTTTTTCTGGCTGATATTCAGGCCACTTTATTCCCAACGACAAGGTTTCCTTTGTACATTGGACAAAGAGTAACGTGGTCCACAGAGCTGCCTTGGATGAGGTGAAGAGAGGGATTATTAAAATTCCCACCGGGACCCTAAACCCTGTTTACCCTCCCTCAGTCACTTTAGAAAATTAGTTGTCCCCATGAAGCTTCTGGAGATACTAATAGTGGTTCAAGTACCGTTTAATGAAACTTGAACGTTTATTACAATATTCACAAGAACTCGTTTTTGGTCCTAATATTGATCGAGATAAACCTAATACACAACCACCAAAACTCTGCTTTGATTTTCACAAAAAATAAGAAGTTCTCGAGTAGATGAGCGACGGTTAGCTCATGACGGGTTTCACTCTATGAATTCATGTGGTCGGGTTTCGTCATTGGCTGGACAAGCACAGATACCAGCTACAACAGCCTGGCAGCTGATATGCAGATCTGTTGCACGAATGCTAACAACTACATCGACATTCGTTAGACAAAAGGTTGTTAAATAAACTACAACAACAACAACAACGATTCTGCAGGGTTTCAGTTACGTATCTTGTCTATTCGTGCAGGCAGAATTCTTAAGGTACACAAGATTTAAGGCATTCCTTGGCTGCGTAATTCGTACTTAATAATATAATGGTCATTGAAAAAAGTCACTGTAACAGAGCTTCAAAATATCTTCGTCTCTTTTTGCTTTGAACGCAAAAGAACTAGAACTTTCTGTCATATATACTAGCATCGGGGTACCATTTGTTCATGTAAAGTAACTAATATCGCCGAAGCTGTGGTTGCCGGTAATGTACGTGGCACCATAACACGGCTATGATAGTGTACATAATCAAAGGTAATAACAGAGCTTCGGTTACTGCAACGTGGTATTATGTTTAATGAACATTTATGATAATGACTAAATGCATTTAATGCCCTGGTGTTTATTATTTCATGTGGAAACTACCACGGCAAAGCTGAGTGATAATATTCAGATACAGAATAATTTATAGGAAAACCAACAAGGCTGTCTGTTACTTGCATAGCTTAGGCGAGAACTTATTCTGCGTCTTTTACGATGTTGTTGGCATCTCAGACTATAAAGCGGCAAAGGTATGATGACTGATGAAATACATATTACAAAATTTGGAAGGAAGTGGTCATGACCTAATCGAGGGAGGCCGTTTGTACCTCTTTCGCCTGGAAGGACTCAATAAAACAAGGACAACCTCTGTTAGCAGAGATTCCAGATACGAAACTAGAACACCATTGCTGCCGATGAGGATTCATGCAAATATGCCTTATTGAAACACTTGAATAAAAATAATAATAAATAGCACTTTGTTAAGGACAATTTTATATTATACTAACACAGGCTGAAGGAAAGTTCTATTAAAAATGTCTTACTATTAGTTGAAGAATAAAAGACCAACTTGATGTCACTTGCTATTTTACTTCACTTCTTACGTGTTCAACATGTTTCGGACATTAATATATGTTGTGCACATAAGAAGTGAAATAAAATAGCAAGTGACATCAAGTTGGTCTTTTATTCTTCAATTATTACAATGACGCACGGTCCAATAAACGTAAGTCTCATTAATACTTTACGTGTATGTACATTATAAATAATAAAGGAACATTTCAAAAAAGTTTATTTTTAAGGTATTCATACTTATACCAATAACTTATTAGACACCCTGTTTTAACACTTTTGCCTGCAAAATTCGCCTTGTATAAACTGTTGTAATAACCACAGAGCGTAATTCATAACTGACATATGTACGTGAATTCACTGCAAAGTACAGGTACTGGGCTAGGCGTCCTTACTTCTAACAATTTAAGATTAAAAATTTTAAAATATTTCCTTCCCGATTTTTCTAATTTACCGAAGAGCGCTGTGTTATTAGCTTCAACCTCTTGTACTTAAAATATCAGCGGTTTAGAAAGCGTAAACTATGAAAATAATTTGCTGCCCAATGTTCTCCAACGCCAGACAAAGCTTGCTTTGTTTGAAGGTATTCAGGCTTAGCCCGATTGTTGTGCTTATAAAAGCAGTACTACGATGAAGGTGAATATGGCGCACTGGTGGAATGATACTGACACGGGAAGAAGAAAGTGCTTAGTGAAAACCCCCTTCCAGTGTCACCTTGTCTACGACGTATTTCACAGGAACTAAAATTATAGTACTTGGTATAGAGATAGGCTAAAATTCCTACTTCACAGTGCTTCCACCATAAAAGCTAATACTTGAATAGTGGATAGTGAAACAATAGCTGTTTATTTTAAGAATCAGGCACAACAGATAAATGCACCGTAAAGGCCAAATGTTAAGTTTTTTGTTAAGCCCGGTGGGACACACAGTAACCACCTTAAATGGGACACACAGTAACCACCTTAAACGGTTACAAAACATGAAAAAAATTATATCACTCATCACTTTTTCATTTGCCTGTTTGGCGCCATGTGATTCCTTTATGTACTTAAGTGAATAATACGTTGCCTAACGCATTCTAAAATTATTTCCATTTAAGTCTCTACATTGACATTACTGAAGGCATGAGTTCAAAATTTAAAAGTTCAGGTGACCTGTGACAACATAATGGCAGTAGGGTTCACAACAATTCTTGAATTGATTTTACAGGCACAGTTATAAAACGCGAACACTGAACAGGGCAGGCTGCATATAAGGATAACACACGTAACAAATATTACGGTCCTTCGAAAACGGTATAAGCAAATAAACTTTATTCGCACTACCGTCTCCTGCGATATAATGCCGAGTAGTCTCGTACCATTTAAAGTCGTTTCGGAAGAAGCCACTGCTTCCATCTTCAGCGTCTCTCATTATCTATAACACTATACTATTTCGCTCAAAAGAACGTAGTGATTTTCATAGCCCGAAGTCAGGATTACCTCACATTTCGCATCATGAAATCTACTGACTATAATCAACTATCCTCACGACGACGACGACGTCGTTGTCTTCTTCTTCTTATTATTCTTCTTCTTCATCATCATCATCATCATCATCATCTTCTTCTCCTTCTTCTTCTTCTTCTTCTTCTTCATCATCATCTTCTTCTTCTTTATCTTTTTCTTCTTCATCATCATCTTCTTCTTCACCTTCTTCTTCCTCTTCTTCACCATCATCATCATCATCATCCTCTTCTTCTTCATCATCATCTTCTTCTTTATCTTTTTTTCTTCATTATTTTCTTCTTCTTCTTTATCTTTTTCTTCTTCATCATCATCTTCTTCTTCTTTATCTTTTTCTTCTTCATCATCATCTTCTTCTTCTCCTTCTCATTCTTCTTCTTCTTCAACATTAAACGTCAAGTTTCGTTAAAATCGCGATGAACTGTAAGAAATTTAATATGAAGAAATGAATATGTTTATACCGTTGACAGCAACATGTGTAGCTCAGCAACACACAAGAAAGTCCATTTTGCTTTTCCATAGCAACGATTTTAATATCCGTCTCTCGCTTCACTGTGCAAGGAGTTAATGAATCAAAAATTTTCCTCTGACACGTACGTTAAGGAGGGCCAGAATCCACACGCTCCATACTTTCGTGTTATAAGTATTTTTATCACCTTTGTGTGTGTGTGTGTTTGTGTCACACGTCCCGTCGCACAGCAAACCGATATATTTAAAATGACCGTAGAGACGTGGTGACTATCCATTTCACATACATAGGCCCTGCTAAGTAGGTGGTCCAAAATGAAGGCTGAACCGAGTACAACAGCCGGAATCTCTGCGGTCCACGCCACTCTTCCGCATCAGGTGTTCAGAGATGTGCGAGACTCTTAAAGAAAAAAAAAAGGGAAGAAAAAGCCCCGCAATACCCCATGCAATATAAACTTTACTTACTCTTCAAAAGATCTCATAGGTGCAGAATGCTTTTAGTGCCTAGCGCATGTACAGTATTAAATAACACATCAGCTTCGCAACTTTGTGTTGCACTTCAAGTTTCGTAGATATACGCCAATTCGCCTAGTGAACACATGCAGCTTTATACTGTATGGAAAACAGAAGCATGGGGCTGCCATGCCAAACAGTTCGGTATGTTCACACTAACCTTTAATTTGACATGTTATACAGCTAAAGACAGATATTCTAGCACAAAACTTCGTCATGCAGTGGTTGGCACTCTTTTTATCACTCAGCGTGTCTTTGGTTTGTAGTCCCATTAGTTATAACAAAATCTTCATGGTTTTCCTCACTATCTTGAGATAGATTCTGAAAATACACTTGATGGTACATCATTAACGGCTTCTTCTATGTCCACTAAATTTATAAGTCAACAAATTCCTTGCAGTAAAAAAAGGAAAGGATGAAAGCGGTGGAAATTTAATCGGGTAAATGAGGATTTGGATTCTGTTACTCAGTCGTTCCCGGGGAACTACGGCACATTATAATCTAACAGAATGTATCTTCTTTTCACAATGCTTACTACTACATACTCATGAGCTCTTCTCATCTAATTCGACACTAAACAACCTCTGTAACTGGAACAACATATTTAATTAACGGCAGAACCACTTAAATTTGTTCTTTACAATCAACCCAAGTCGACTTGATATAAATAATCTAGCGAGGAAGTGTCGTAAAATATACGGAACGTGGATTACGCACTACCTTGCTGACAAAAAATTTCTCTGTTCGAAAAATATGGGTAAAGTTTAAATTGTCCCTACGCTTAATTAAGCACCATATCGTGAAGGTATTTGGGAAGTGGGATTCATAACCTCGGCACTAGGTTGACCTAAGTGGACAGACTCAGGGTCCTGGCGCACAAACCCCAGCCCGATTGCGCCCTAGAACTGGTGTTGGATATTTAGGGAATGAAAACAACTATAGCCTCTGCACAAAATCGGCCCATGCTACTCACCTGGTACAGAAAATTTACAGAGGCAGTTTTACGGGAAATTGGAAAGTAAAACCTAAAATTAACGAGAAAGAACCAGCTGTTCATTATTCTGCGTTTACAATCCCAATCTGAAATGAACTATCTGGATTGAATATATCTGGGAAAAAAAGCAATAATGTAAAATGGAAAGAATTGCATCTGACTGTCAAAGTGTATGTAGTATGTCAACGGATTCCGGAAACAAAATCTGAAGGGAATAGTAAAATAAATAGAAGAGAGTTACAGATATGTATTACTCGGCAATATAAGTGGGCCTAATTTATTCATCTGGCTGAGTACCAGGTTTACAAATAAACAAATAAGTGAATAAATAAGATATATATATATATACATAAATTAATACGTACATGTCTTAAAAGTGTGTGTCAACTGCATGGAGCAGATTCCGTTTTGAGAAGGAACAATTTCCTCAGTCAACAAATTTCCTGCATTTTATAAATCCGAATGTTAAAAACAGCCCACCACATGTCCATATCCTGCGACAGATATTCATACACTTCCGTCTATAATTATTGCGTAATCGTTTTCGCAATGAAATTCTATCTGAAAAAAAAACGGAGAAATTTTCTTGTCCAGGAACAATCAGTCAAAAGCCGGTTACACCAAAGTACTGAAGACAACATGGCCTAGCTTTCTGGTAACTTCATTGAACCTGGCAAATAACCACTGTTCTGATAGTCTTTCGATTATGCGTGATGAAGGTGCAAATTTTCTTTGCTAATGATTCCAACCATTAATAACAAGAATATTGTGAAGTCTGCTATGTTGATTATGAAGGGTACAGTCCCCCTAAATACGACTTCTTCTGTGTTTGCCTTCGGGACATTTTGTCTCCTGTGAAGATCGAAGAATCACACTTCTTCGAAATGTTTCTATATCAAAATACACGGTGTCATTTCCCTTAAAATAGGACTCTTTGACAAGAAAATTGTTTACGTGAGTTGTGCCCTTCTTCTTCGTAAGACACAGTGTCTCTGTGGATAGGGAAACCAGGTATCTGCAAGAAGTGAAGCAGGTGGCCGTGGTTGCTTATAGGGGCTGAGTTAAAGAATGAGGTTCAAAAAATAAAAAGCATAAAAAGTAGAAGAAAGGATGGAATTTTTTATAAGGTTCAAATTATGAACTGCAACTTGTTTTAGCGCCCGGGGTTCCGCTCGTGGGTATTCAGAGGAGTAAGGGAGACGTAACAAGGTAGATGAGACAGGTTTGAGGCTGACTGGATAACGATGGGTCTGTTGCCGCTGATTATGATGCAGCAGCCTCACGTTATATAAAGAACAGCCAAACATACTGTATGGAAGCTCATCTGGGTCTTTGTAAAGACTGTTCACGTGCTTTTCCACGAATTGTAAAAAAATGAACGCATACAAGAAAGTCTGCATGCCTCGGAGCATGTGGCACACATGGGGGAGGGGAAAGGCTCTTAAAGAGTTTAGTGGGAAACCCAAGGGAAAGAGACCACATGGAAGACCTAGATGTAGATGGACGGATAATATTTAAACGCATTTTCAAGAAGTTGAATGGGGGGTATAAACTGGATAGACCCGGCTAAGGATAGGGAAAGGTGGCGGGTTCTTGTCAATGGGGTAATGAAACTTCACATTCGATAAAACGCGGGAAATTTCTTGACTATCAGAGAAATTGTTAGCTTCTCAAAAAGGAATGTGCTCCGTGGAGTGAGTGAGTTAGTTAGCTTCTTAGTTGGTTAGTTATTCAGCCAGTCAATCGGTCAATTAGTCGGTCAATAAGCCAGCCAGTCAGTCTGCATGCCTCATCTCCGAATCTGCCAACCGCATGTAAATGAAATTTAATTAAGAAGATCAATAATATTATTCAGTTTCAGTTCGCAGCTTCATAATATACATACAAAATTTATACAGAAAATCCAGTTTTGTCAGTTTTCTCAAAAACGTCCGATTGTACAAGAACCAGACAACGTAGCATAACATACAAAAAAATTTGCGAAAATTTTGAGCAGGAAATCCTACATAACAGTAAAAACATTTTGAAAAGTGTTTAATATGTAATATGTAATAATATTATAATGGCATTATTTGATACAAGATTTCAAGTTCCCACAGAGAACAGCTGAGAATGTTTTTCTCATACGCGAAATTGCGTCCCTGAAATATAGTGCAACTTGAAAGGTCTGGACACACTAAGAGATCGTCACAACATCACGTCTCTGAAGGCCTGATTATTGCATCGTTCTTCGGTGGTTGCTAAGAGGGATACATTTTAGAGTGGATATTATTATGCATCAATTAACTACAATTTACGGTAGCTGCCATGCTACTATTACAAAAAATCTGTGACATTACAAGAAACGTATCGACGTACATCTATACGATCTTACGCAATGTAGAAAATGTTGCTACCAATCACAGCTGTCTTGTAACTATCAGCAGAAATATCCAATCTCTTATGACAATGAAAACTACAGAATATTTTTCAGCCTATAAAAAAAGTGAAACGTTTGTGACCCAAAGCAAAATGGGCTGTATTATAAAATATGCAGACAGGAGTAGGAATATACCAACATTTTAGCCTAAATCCACGGTTTTAAATGTCAACCAACAACTACGAAATACTTAATGAGACAAATAGTCATTTCTGACTTCAGTTGTACAAATCTCTTATACTACTTGAATAAGTGGATAATATGAATTGCGTAACAAATTTTGATTAAATTTCAATACAGCCAGTAATACATTTTGTGACATGAATTCAAAGCCTTTTAATGGCTTTCTGTAAACTATAATCTATACTATAAAACAATACAAATGACAATATGTTTTGCGTAATTATTTCAAGTGTTTTACCTCGAATTTTAACACAGTCTCTAAACATATTTGTGGGATATACAATAAAGCATACATAGTCTTACGTAAACCAGGTTTCATTACGTATCAGTAAATGATGACAACCGTAACGGCCCTAGCTGCTTTACTGAAAGTCCCAAATTTCGAATTCTGAAAAACAAGGAAAGAAATCTGAAAAACTTTACACTTTGATATTAAGTTACAGAAATATGTTTGGCAGTAACCTCGACATAAGATGCTGACTTTAAGGTACAGAAGGGTGTTTTACAGTGGCCTCAAGACAAGTCGTGCAGATAGGTTAAAGAAGTATGCTTTATAGTAACTTCCAGACAAGGCGCTTTCCCTTCATACAGTTAAAACGCCTGCAAACAAATTAATAAACGGGAAAGCACATTTATAATACGCTGCACAAGTTCATATATGAAATTTATTGGGTTAATATAAACAGAAGTATCAATGATGTTAGGGATATTCGACGAAAACGGAAGCACCGTTGCAGTAATTGTGCTAACAGTAGCAAGCCAAGAAATATATGTTGTTATTACTTTTGTCATGAAAAAAAACAACACTTTGAAGTGTACTGCTAATATGCACGTATTAAATATCCGTAAAAAGTCTATAACATGGGAACTCTGATATAATCTGTTCAACCTTAGAGACGAAAATGATAGGTTGTACCGAAACGTCTTTAATAAAATAACATTCTACACTGCGTAAAATCCCTATATATCTCAGATGTCAACCAAACACGATTTTAATGTCACTGAAAAGTGAATTTTTTCTTCACAGTCTCCATTACGAAAATTAGTTATTGGTGTACGCTCTAAGAAACACACAAAATAAAAAATAACTTTTGTGAGAAAAGTACCGGTATAATAACCTTTTAAATCCTACTGGTTACTTGAAGCACCATCAGTTTAACATTCAACAACTGTACGCTCTGCCCACACTGTATTTATGTGTTTTGTATTTATCTGAGAACAAACAGCGACTTGTGCCACTTACAGCATAAACTAATTGCTTTTTATAACCGAGAAGAAAAGTGTTTACAGCGCGGTACGGACTGGGCATACAACTAGAGCGGTCTGCGCTTCGTCTGTAAAGGGTTAAATTAACTTACATTTTGGGATATCGTACGCTAACATTAACATTTTAAAGCATACTTGTTACTTGATGCACCACCAGTTTAACATTCAACAACTGTACGCTCTGCCCACACTGTATTTATGTGTGTTGTATTTATCTCAGAACAAACAGCGACTTGTGCCACTTACAGTATAAACTGATTGGTTTTATAACCGAGATGAAAAGTGTTTACAGCGCGATACGGACTGGGGCTTTAAATAAAGCGGTCTGCGCTTCGTCTTTAAAGGGTTAAAATTGAAAATATTGAGAACTTGAATCTAAATGACTGTTGTCACTTCTCTTCTCGCAGGTTCAAGAAATACAATTACTCTCAGGTACTCTTGTTTCTCATATTCTTCAATATCTGCCTATATTGTATATTATTGCAAGTGTCGTGCATTAAATTTTACGCCTAAAGAATTTTTAATTCATTTCACGTTCCTACAGAACTACTTTCTGGAAAAAACACCCTAGAGCCTCTAATTTCTATGTGAGGAAAGGTTTACATTTAAGCTGTCACGTATTTCTGCTTGACCACAGTAATCATCCAGCCACCCGAAAGATTAACAACCTGTCCTGGAGAAGCAGGTATCGTGTTCTGGGAGGAAGTCTGTACACAAACAACGTTTCACGTGACATTCGAGGGCGTTACCTGAAACTGCACTGAACAGAACTGAACTGAACCATATAAATGCCAGCTTGAAGGACTGGAAGAAGGTTTACAAGGCTCACATTTTAAGGCAAGCTGGTGTGCATAATCTGCTTTCTTGAGATAAATTTATAGATTTGTTGACGCCTAATGGCAAGCTAATCATAGATGGTAGTCTGGTCATGAAGGATTTAAATTCAAGACTATCTCATTTCACAAAACAAACAAAAGGCGAAATGTGTACGCAGAATAAAAGAAGCTCTTTTAAACTGTATATTTCACATTGGTCCCTGCATTTATTCAATGACCATAAAAATAATGCAGGCTAAAAATAACACGCATTGTCCTAATATTGTGTGTACTGAGAGGCACATAAAAATAACTCGCATTGCCCAAATAAGGACAAAATGTATATAGACTTAAGGATTTAAGTACAAAAAATGTTTCTGTTAATTACTATCAAATACAAGACATTTCGGAAAACTTCTGTTGTCGAGAGACAACGATTACTGAAAAACAAATTCTTAAATATAGGGGCAGCCTAATATTAAATTACTTCGAACAAATACAAAAAAGTGTATTTCACACAAAACATATTAAACATAAGGTGTGCGTTTCATTCTTCTCTACAACTCTTATTTAAAGCATCATTTTCGACCAATGACGGGTTAAGTACCGTTTAACAATAAGCCTAAAATACAAGTAATGTGTTCTCCCTGTTCCTAATTTTAAACAATGTAGTACGTGTATATGAGGAATAATTTTATTATCGTTTTAGGCGCGTTCGCGAAATTGCGAAAAGCGACTATAAGCTTCGTTATATCTGTCCGCCTGTCTCTCCGTCTATCCGCATGGAACAACTCAGTTTCCACTGAACGGATTTTCATGAAAACTTAAGTATTTTTAAAAAATCTGTCGAGAATATTCAAGCTTGATTGAAAGGGGACAAGAATAACGGGTACTTTACATGAAGACCGATGTACATTTTTTATCATATCTCGCCCAACCCTTCTTAGAATGGGAAATGTTTCAGAAAAAAAGTTGCTGAGAAAAAGAAAACTCACATTTTACGTTTAATAACTTTTCTTTCGAAAAACGTTCAGTTTATGAGATAATGTGGAAAAATAATGTACAGCCGGACAGAGCACAGATGACAATATAGCGTATGCGCATTGCATGCTGGATACCCAAGGCTACAAACACACACTCAGAATATTCAATACTTAATGCTTTTCCAATTCAACGATTGTTGCACGAACGCGCCTGAATGTTACGTTATACGCATATTGCCTCTCTGGTTGAAGAATACAGTCAATCTGAGTTAAATCAGTTCTCACATGAAAAAGAACAGTTCTTCCTTCCTTTACAAAGACCATTCGGCGAATGCTGTGTAAAGATATATATCCTGTTCATTGCAATTATCACACAGAAAACACAAAGAATCTACTTAGAAAGAGTGCAGAATTCTTGATGTTAAAGTTACCCATAATTTGATTCTATGAGGATACATTAAACGAATCTCAACTTATTTTATGCGTACAAAGAGACGGACGATGGAAAGAGCATAATCGCCGCTCAGGGCTCTTGCGACGGCACCTCAGATGCGTGAATAATTATAAGACAACTGTACCCATATTATTGTTCATAATATGCATAACAGAAAATTTCTGATTACTGTACTGGTTCATTGACAATGCACCAGTACAATGCCAACAACTGATAGTAATCAATGGCCCACAGCATTTCAAATTTCTTTCCAATAACTTTGATAATTGCGTCTCTATTTATACAACAAAGTGCGTTAATTCTTGCGTTGGCATATGGACATGAAGCAATCAGCGAACAAGCCCGCGGCATTTCGAATGTTCTGTATAACAAGAATCAAAAATTCAAATGAGCTAATCTGATGACTGGAAAAACCTGTTCCATAGAAAATAATATACGTGATTTCGTTATAACCTTCTCATATTAGGTACAGTAGGTGAGGTTGCTCATAAGAAGTCGCTTTGTGTACAGACGTTAGCAATATCTCTTTGTGAAGAAGCAATAGGAGGGACAAAGTAATGTTGATAAACTCTGTCCTCGAACCTAGAATTACTTTTTAGTTTGTAGGAAGTAAAACATAGTATAACAAGTTTTCCTAGTTAGTTTCCATGCCCACAGCACATCAGTTCCGAGTGCCAACTTTCAAGCACCGCTTGAACCCATTTTATTTCAACCCGGATGACTAACGTTGAATCCATGCAAGCAATTTCTGTACTTCAACGACACAAAAAAAAATGAAAAATTAACAACTTGAAACTTCAATGGCCTTTTCCACTCCCTTTTCCCAGTCTGGAACCATATTTGAATAGTTTTCATCTTTTATTATATTCTGCACAGCAACCGCGATGTGTGTTTATTTTTTATGTCCCAGGGCGGTAGGCTCAACGTGCGACAAATATTCGATCCATTTCCACATTTTCTCATTCAAGTTCATTGTGTTTCAACACGCTCGCCAACAGACAAACTGAAAAATGAGTATTGAATTGTGTCCCGGAGCAACGGCATGCAAGCTTGAACACTGTTCATTGATACCAAATGAAGGCCCGCAGGGGAAATAGCATGCTTTTACTTTCTCGCTTCCTAAAGTTTACTAAACTGTATGAATACAGGGTGGGCAGGCGATTTTTTTTTGGTTTTAATGAGATTGCACAGAAAATATGAACAATGCGTCAGTAGTAAGCATACTATCCAGTCTGACATTGCAAATAAAAGAAAACTCTTGTGTTATTGTATGTGAGTTTTGGATTTTGAGGGAAAAAAAGAAAACGCCTGGCAGCAATGATTATTATTATTATTATGATAACATTTTATAGCGAGGTTTGAGAAAGCGTGTTACTACCATGTTTACTACACTTCTATATAATCTAGGGAGTTTAAGACTCTCAGTTTAATAGGTTTCCCTTTAAAGATTATGACAATGATAATGATTATGGTGACCTGTTATAGCAACAACAGTAACAACTGCAATATATTTGTAACTATTCTTCACAGCCACGTGTAAAAATATCCCGGTCTTAAAGCAATGCCAAAAGCACAATTCAAACCCTGCGCAAGGAAAGCCTGTTTCTCTACCGCAGTTTCTTCCTAAGCGATATAATTGTGGTTACGTGTTTTAGCACATATATTTTACCCTCACCAGTCAGTGCTTCACAGAAATGAAATTCAAATTGCCTTATTATATTACATATATGTCTTATTTTGCATGAAAACATCTGAATGCGGCACACAGCACGCAGACGATGCACACATTACTTAACCAGAATAGCACTATACCATTGGAAAAGGCGTTGTAAATTGTAGACAAGTGAAGTGTTACTGTTAGGAGGAAAATAACGGTAGGCGTAGACAGGCAACTGTCTCCAGTTTTACACACATTATTTAACTTTGGGAGCTCGGAGATTATAGTCGGTACAGCGAGTAGTCTACGGACTTCGACACCCAAGAAATCGTGTTTCGATTCCTGCCACGGATGAGAAATTTCTTCTCACATATTTTCCAGACAGGGTTTTTACCAGCGCATGCAGAGGATAGAACAAGCTGTTTCTCCGCGAGTAAAGCGGAAGAGGCGTGAAACTAAACACTCAAATTAATGCTGCTGTTCAGAATAAATGTTCGAACTATAGGGTAATTAAAATTTGTATTAAATATCGCTCAAATATTTAGAGAGGATACATTTAGAAAGCTGAATTTTGCGACAAATTATAAAAATGTAAACGGTCAATTACATTTTAAGGTACTAATTAAAGCGGGCGAATATTTTAGTGTCCGGTTCCCTATTTTCTATCGATAAAATATAAATTTAACACAGGTAAAAATTAAAACAGGCATCTTACACTTACGTAAAGTGACGTAATCGTAACGTGACTACTCTTCCGTCTTCAGGTGGACGCACCTAATCCGTTGGACCCTTTAGATCCAGCCATTCCCAGTCAATGGGTACCAAAGAAACACTCATCTTTTTTAGATCAGCGCCTGAGAACAGACCACGTCCCCGGGTTGTAACAGGAACAAAGGCACAGGAAAACTAAAAACAACCACAAGTCTAAAAAAAAATAGAGCCGGGAACACACCACAAATTAAAATAATACAAACCATAAAAAGAGTAATGAGCTCAGACCGATCAGACCACAGACACAACACACAGAACCATAACACACACATTTAAAATTCTAACACCACTGCCACCGTCCATAAGGACGTCGTGAAACGTCAAGTGGTCAAACGTATTGTTCAGACAGGTCCTTCCTGATCCAAGGATACAAGATGGGAGGAATTTCAGTGCTTTAATACATTTCGTTGAAACATTCAATACCGCAATCCATTCCGTAACTTGCATGTTACATTATCGAGTAATGCGGAGTACTGTTTACTTTTAAATCATTCCCTTTAATTTTTTTTGAGAGCCCAATTCAATCTTGTTGTACACTGATCGGTATGCATAGGTATACATGTCAACGGTAGGGGCTCTGACAATGGCGTATAACGTAGGGCCTCAGTCTCCTTTTTATGGACCTTAATACATTCCTACAAGAAGGTAAAAGATTCAAATAAATAAAACACATATATTATATTTTTTTAACGAAATAAAAGTGCCTCGCATACAGGTACATTAAAATTTTTCTAAGACATAGAAGTTGTGCTTAAAAGGTTATCTAAAGGCTTATGTAAAGTCACTTGAAATTAGCCACGGCCAACTGAATTTGCAAGGAAAGAAGTCGTAATACCTTGGCTGCAAAATCCTACATAAATTTAAATAAATGAACTCATGAACTACTGGTTAATAGTGATTAAGGCCCTTCACATACATGGCCCTGAACTATTACTCTTCATTTTTACGATAAATTAGCATTGTTTTTTACCTACTGTATAATCGGTACATGAAGTTTAAGTCCTTTATTAGGTGTCAAAATTGTACATTTGGAGACAAGAGAGATCTGTTTAAAATTATTAATTTAGTTTATGGTGAAAGGGAAATTGTAAGAAGTCTGTATAACAGCTTACAGGGACACGCAGTTTATGGTGGGTATAGCGAGCTAGCAGGATCGCTGTTTGTCAGTATCAAAATGGATGGCTGAGAGAACTTTTGGAACCATTTACATTGTAAACTTTGACAGCTTTTGTACATCTTAAATTTGGCTAGGAAGATTTACAATATTAGGCAAGCTTGAACATTAAAAGAAAACAGTAAGACGTGTGAAAGAGTTCACACGGATGACGACAATGAAACAACGTTACATAAATGGGAGCCAATGGAGTTAAAGTATTCAAAATTTTTACTTTAGGACCTATTAGGAAGTAGTGAAATGTAACGGTTAGCCAATCAGGAATAGTAAGAATATTTAAGGGGGGATGAATTTGGAGCTGTACGAGGTTTGAAAACCTAACGCAAGGAAGAGTCTGTTTTATACCCTGAAGGTGACAAGTTGTGTGCGTGATACCGAGGCTAGTGGTGGATACATTTCTCAAAGGCGCATCCATACATCCAACACATCTGTTCATTCAAACAATCGTGAAATAATATAAATAATATTAATAGTGTCCAGTTATTTATAAAATTACTGTTCCACCACTTAGAACACTTAAATTCCCTCGGACAAAGACATGCAAACCGACTGAAGAGCCGAGTGGGTTGTAACTGCACTTATCCTAAGCTATCTATGCCCGTGCATATACAAAACCCACAACAAATACTGAAACAAAAATTCAGGGGAATTCTGCTACTTGTATGTTTTGTTAATTTTCACTTTTTCGGTTAATTCATGTTTTAATGAATGAGAATTAAAGCCGCTCGAAACATCGTCCAAATTCTACCGTAGATAATTTTAAAGAAACAGTATAGGTAATTCGGGTTCGATTTTATTGAATGGACATAATTAATTCAAGAATGTTAAAATATTTTTCGAAACAGGCTACAAATTCTAAATAATCAGAAAATAAGATAACAAAATGTTTATAAATGTAAAACAGGAGATGCCTTCGAATATGTAGGGAAGCCTAATTATAAAAAACAAAAAATAGTAGCAAGGAAATGAAAAATTTGATACGGCTGAACTCAGCTACATCTAATATTTCGGAGCCATATAAAACATCATTTCAAGGGTGACCCGTTGCTAGCCGTGTGCGAGCTGCTCTGCTCACGTTACAATCGATACCTCGAAAATCGTGACGTTTTGCAGTTTGAGAAATGAAGACAATACGAACGTTCTACCACTACCACTGAAATTAGAGTTGTTGATATAAATCACGATCTGACCCAAGTCATGAGGCTATAAATTCAGTATCAAGAGCCCATGTTAACTCTATTATTAGAATTCACATCAGCTTCCTCTTCGTGTGGGATTTATGATTCCGTTCTGTAGAATTTAGACAGCACCGGTGTTCGTTCCAACCCAAAGTTCATACGCAGAATCTAATTCCCTTTCGGAGGTTAGGACTCTAAATTTTTAATTAAGAAGATTAATTCGGTAAACTCTTCCAGAATAATGACTCGAATGAAATTTTATGAAACTACTTCTGTTCGTGCTTAACATATTGCTGGTTTCTCATTCCAGCATGGTCTTAGTTTCGTATATAGATATAAAATAATATTAAAGATCTACTTCCGTCTGTCGGTTTGTCCGTCTGTATGTCCCTCTGTCCGCTCCACAAATACGTTAGGAACATAAATGTTCCATACAGTACTGAAGGGAGTTTTATAAAATTGAATTTTGAAAATATATATCTGAAGAGAAAAAGGGCTGGTATTTTTTATTTTGGTATATTAAGCATACGCATAGGGACAAAGCGAAATTCTGAGATGAGGAATACGGAAGCTGCATTTAATGTAGGATATACGTTCGTGCAAATTTATTTCTTAAATTTCTCCGAAATTAAGGTAAATGTCTGAAATACAACGAAGGTAAACGGTTAGAAACTTTACAATCCATCGGGTGTATAAATCATTTTTAAATTGCAGTTTAGATTGAAGAGCGAATTAAACTTTGCAAACAAATCCAGAACAGTAACTTAAAATATAGATAGTCCAGCTGCCTTTTTCCCACTTGTTGTTTTGCACATGACGAATGTGTTTCGGTTCGTATGTTCTCGCCATCATATGCGTCTCCTGCAAACTGTGTGGCTCTCACGGATTCCCTTTCTTGCGCGGTGTGGTATGGCTCGATGTGTCTATTCACCGTATTTAAAAGTCATATTCTCCTGTAAGATTGCCACTGATCTAGTAGTATACGTATATATTTACATTGTACAGACACTTGTCTGTAGTTAAAGAAGTGACGAATAGCGCATCAAACAAAGCAGTATGCTATTACCAAACTGTACACGTACAACAGAGCAGTGTATGTGCAGTGCAACTACATAGATATACTAGATCATAGGGGAAATCTCACAGTACAATATGGCCTGTAAATATAGCGAGCAGATACATAGTGCCGTACCCCACCGTGCAATAAATTTAATTCCAAGGAACCCAATTTTTGCACGACACACGGGTGATGACGCAAACGTCGGAACGCTTTTGTCAAGAGCAACAGAACAAGTGTGGTAAATGCTGCTGGACTTTCTGTATCATAAGTTATAAGGTTAGCTTCACGCATCGCTCAAGATAAAATTAATCACACTATGACATGTGAAGTGTCAAGTGGATTTTTATCCACTTGACACTTGGGCAGCGCAATTCAAAGAGCCCTCTGCTCCATCTCCAGTACGGAAACTATAGGTAGAGGTCAGTACATAGTGCCATTCACTGGCGCATCTGTATCTGGACCGACGGGCGACAAGAACTCATTTTAATAAATTCATTCACTGTAGAGAATTGTTCATGTTATTGATGGCAGCGGGCTTTTCCCCTTTCACATTCAGTGACTAGAGTTATTCGTTTATTGATGACTTGAGTCACTCCTGCAGCTAAATGACGCAATCACACACACACACACACACACACACACACACACATATATATATATTTTAATTTTATGTAATTCCAGCTTATTTACATTAACAATATATTACGACGTTCTTCCACTGTCAGATTCCCTGTTCAAGCAAATGTACTTTAAAATGATTAACTCCTTCTCACTTTCTTCCCTGCATAACGTTCCATATTCCTACTTTCTTCAATTTCTTCTTCTGGTAGTAAGATTATTTCTTATGCCCATACATTTAGCCTTTAACAGTCGATACATATTTCAGAACTGAACAATTATTTCTCTTCATCAATATTGTCAGTATTATTTTAACAATTATAGAAGCCTTAATTTGTACAAAATACCAAAATTAATTCTAAATCCGAAAAAAAATCGGCAGCCGTCTCTGAGGTAAATAAATAAGAATTTTTGTATATGTGCATTTTAAAAAGAATTGAATTTTGGGGGGGAAATCTGACAAAAGGTGTCCATGTGTCAATGCTTATGAATTACGTCGTTCATAAGACAGAAATTTTCGTAATCCACGACACGGAGTTTTACAGAGGCAGAAGGAACTTGACCAATTCTCAACAGACTAACACTGAAGCATGTTATGTGTTTACGAAAATATAAGAAAAACATTTTTTGTGGACATAAAATTTTAACAGAAACTGTGTTTTTAACCCAACTGCCTACTAAAGCAGGAATCTCAGTTTGACGAATTGTGTGGCTTACGAATAACTGCTGACTCGTGAGCGATATTCTTTGAGGGACACTAAAAAATCAATGCTTCACTATGTGTGT
>Ga0123354_10002875_pt1 | contig 23324 bp, 21 predicted proteins | sample TergutLab28metaG_2_FD_97872 | JGI IMG/M metagenome (GOLD analysis project Ga0123354, IMG submission 97872) | Labiotermes labralis P4 segment gut microbial communities from Petit-Saut dam, French Guiana - Lab288 P4 | ecosystem: Host-associated > Arthropoda: Insects > Digestive system > Gut ... | reverse complement strand
GTCTGCCGTCATCTGAGCAGTGGTCAGGCCTGTGCCGAAGCCGTTGTCCGGGCCGGTGTAGGTGTCGTTGTTGTAGTAGCACATCTCGATGGCATCGTAGCTATACCCGACCACGCCGCCGACATAATTCGTGCCGTCGACCGAAGCCGCGTTGTAGCAGTTCTCGACCGTACCGTTGCTGTTCCGCCCGGCCACGCCGCCGACATTGTCTGTGCCGCTGACCGGACCTGTGTTGTAACAGTTTGAGACCGTGCTGTCGAGGAGGTTATACCCGGCCACTCCGCCGACATAATTGCCGCTGCCGTTTACAGAACCTGCATTGTAACAGTTTGTGACTGCGCCTCCGTTATACCCAATCACGCCGCCGACATAATTGCCGCTGCCATTTACAGAACCTGCATTGTAGCAGTTTGTGACTGCGCCTTCGAAGCTATACCCAACCACGCCGCCGACAAGGTTGTTGCTGCCGACCGAGCCCATGTTGTAGCAATTCTCGACCGTGCCGTAGTAGTTATACCCAACCACGCCGCCGACATAGTAGCCGCCGCTGACAGTGCTGTTCTCATCTATTCCGAGATCTTTCAAAACACCTCCCTCAACGACCCTGCCGAACAGGCCGACATTAATGTTCGTACCAACTACGGTAAGACTTTGGATAACGTGGCTGCCGCCGTTGAAGTTGCCGCGGAATGGGTTGCTGCTGCTGTTACCGATCGGGGTCCAGCCCGTGTTGTAAGGCGCAACGCCCAGGTCGATGTCCGCGGTCATAAGGAAGTACGCGCCGGCAAAGTCGTTCCCTCCGTTCACCTCGTCCGAGAGCCTTGCAAGGTCCTCAGCGTTATTTATCAGGTACGGATCGGTCTCCGTTCCGCTGCCGTTCCAGGCGGTGCCGGCGATCACGCTCAGCCTTGACGCTTCCCGCACTGCGGGGTCCGCGCTGTTCTTGAACACAGCGAGTTCCGGATAGTACAGGTCAGCGTCGTTCTCTCTCTTTTCGAAAGCTGGACCGAGATCGCTCATGCTGCCGATAAGGACATCGTCCGCCGTCATCTGAGCTGTGGTCAGCCCTGTGCCGAAGCCGTTGTCAGGACCGGTATAGGTGTCCGTGTTGTAGTAGCACATTCCGACGGTACCGTAGCTGTTCCGCCCGATCACGCCGCCGACACCATTCGTGCCGATGACCGAGCCCGCGCTGTAGCAGTTCGAGACCGTGCTGAAGTAGTTGTTTCCGACCACGCCGCCGACATCATTCGTGCCGGCTACCGAACCGGTGTTGTAGCAGTTCGTGACCAAATAGAAGTTACTCCCTGCCACGCCGCCGACATAGTAGCCGGTGCCGACTACCGAGCCCATGTTGTAGCTGTTCGCGACCGTGCCGTAATTTTGTCCGGCCACGCCGCCGACATGGTAGCTGCCGCCGCTGATCGAGCCCGTGTTGTAACAGTTCGTGACTGTGCCGCCGTTATATCCGGCCACACCGCCGACAAAGTAGCCGTAGCTGACCAAACCCGCGTTACAGCAGTCCGTGATCACACCTAGGTTGTATCCAACCACTCCGCCGACGTAATTCGAGCCTCTGACCGAGCCCATGTTGCAGCAGTCCGCGACCATGCCCTCGCTGTACCCAGCCACGCTTCCGATATTATTCGTGCCTCTGACCATGCTGTTCTTATCAATGACGAGATCTTTCACAACACCGCCGGTGCCGATATATCCGAACAGGCCAACGTAATAGTCCGTACCATTTATGGTAAGGCCTTGGATAACGTGGCCGCCGCCGTTGAAGATGCCGCGGAAAACATTGTTGTTGTTCCCAATTGGGATCCAGCCCGTGTTGTAAGGCGCGACCCCCAGATCAATGTCCGCGGTCACCAAGAAGTACGTGCTGGCAAAGGCGTTCCCGCCGTTAACCTCGTCCGAGAGCCTTGCGAGGTCCTCAGCGTTGTTTATCAGGTACGGATCGGCCTCCGTTCCGCTGCCGTTCCAGGAGGTGCCGGCGATCACGCTCAGCCTTGACGCTTCACGCTCAGCCGGGTCCGCGCTGTTCTTGAACACAGCAAGTTCCGGATAGTACAGGTTTGCGTCGTTCCCTCTCTTTTCGAACGCAGGTCCCAGAACGCTCATGGCGCCGGTAAGAACGGCATCCGCCGTCATCTGAGATGTTGTCAAGCCTACGCCGAAGCCGTTGTCCGGGCCGGTCTCACTGTTGTAGTAGCACATGTTGATCGCACCGCTGCTGTTGTTATTCCACCCGACCACGCCGCCGACACCACCCGTGCCGCTGACCGAGCCCGTGTTGTAGCAGTTCGTGACCGTGTCGTCGTTCATCCCGACCACGCCGCCGACATCTTCGCCAGTGCTGCTGACCGGACCTGTGTTGTAGCAGTTCGCGACCGTGTTGCAGTTAAGCCCGACCACCCCGCCGACACCGTATCCGTCACTGCTAATCGAACCCGTGTTGTAGCAGTTCGCGACCGTGCCGCTGTAGTTGTCTCCTACCACGCCGCCGACATAATCCGCGCCGTTTACCGAGCCCGCATTGTAACAATTCGTGACCGCACCGTAGTTCCGCCCGACCACGCCGCCGACATAATTCGCGCATCTGACCGGACCCGTGTTGTAACAGTTCTCAGTCGTGCCGCCGTCGCTAAATCCGACCACCCCGCCGACATAGTACCTGCCGATGACCGAACCCATGTTGTAGCAGTTTGCGACCGTGCCGTGGAAGTTACACCCGACCACTCCGCCGACCCAGAGGCCGCCGCTGACCGTGCTGTTCTCATCGATACCGAGGTTTTTCACGACACCGCCGGTGCCGATATATCCGAACAGGCCGGCATAATTGTTCGTACCAACTACGGTAAGGCTTTGGATAACATGGCCGCCGCCGTTGAAGATGCCGCGGAAAGAGTTGCTGCTGCTGTTACCGATCGAGGTCCAGCCCGTGTTGTAAGGCGCTACGCCCAAATCAATGTCCGCGGTCATCAGGAAGTACGTGCCGGCAAAGGCGTTATTGCCGTTCACCTCGTCCGAGAGCCTCGCAAGGTCCTCCGCGTTGTTTATCAGGTACGGGTCGGCCTCTGTTCCGCTGCCGTTCCAAAGGAATGCCTCGCTTTCGGCAGCGGACATCATTCCATTGAAACCGGGATTCGCGAAAGCCCATCCCAATTCCGTCCAGTTGGTGGTAGTGTAGGTGATGCCGTTCACTTTGATCATTTTCAAATGCGGGGTGTTATCAAGCCCGCCGTCTGCCGCCGCCAGCTGCGATGCGTCACCGATCGTCCGTCCGCTGCTCGCATCAGACCATGCCAATTCTTCGTCCCCCATCACCTCATTGAGGAGGCTCGGGCCGACAGCATTGGCGTGGAAAGATATGATGATAGGACTGATCGAGATCATCACCGCAAGGGCAAGAATTATCATCATTCCCTTCTTTTTTGTAATGTTAATTCCCCCTCTCCGGCCATCCCCCTCAAGGCTCTCGAAAGATAGGTAAAAGGAAGCAGCATCCGAGTATATGTAAAATACCAACCAGCTGTACTTACCCAGATGCATCCTGATATCAACATATCACGATCCTCCCTCATTCGGGCTCTTTGAGCCCGGAAAGGGGCGAACACCCCCCGCGCGTATTACTCATGGTAATAAGCCCCCGCCCCCGTATTCTATACAGCCGTCGGAGCGTTCATGTTCACGAACGGATCTTCAGCATGGGTCCCGCTCACAGAACCGTTCTTCGCTTTTCCGGAAAGCATGGTGAAAGCAAAAGAGGGTCCGAAGAGTGCGAAATCCAGCACCCGAAGAAGTACGACCTCTGTGTGCTTGCTTGGCGTAAAAATGGGTTAAGGTCCGGCTTTCGCCGGATCAGTTTATCTGCTCAGAGCAGTAAGGGCAGAACTTCGGCGTCTTCGGGAGGCCGCTGAGGTCCTCTCCGCAGTACGGGCAGTTCTTGAACTTCTTGCCGCCGGCAGACGCTCCCGCGTTCCCTGCCGCCGGAGGGGCGGCCTGCTGCGCCTGCACAGGCTGTCCCTGTGACGTAAGGGGCGAAGGCTGGCCGCAGTGGCTGCAGTACTTGTAAGGGTACTCGTTGAGTCCGCCGCAGGTCGGGCACATGACCTTCGTGGCCTGCGGCTGCTGCTGCTGGACCCCCTGCACAGGCTGCTGCTGCAGCTGTTGATACATCTGAGGGAACAGGAGCATCCCCGCGCCCATCGCCGCTCCGCCGGTGGATTCGCCGATGGCGTTCGCCATGCTCTCCATTACCTCGTATCTTCTGAACGCCTCTCCGTTCTTGCTGCTGAACTGCAGGTAGTTGAACACCTTCTGGCGGTCCTCGTCGGTCGTGAGGACCTCGTTGATCTTCAGCGAAAGCAGTTCTATCCCTCTCTGAGAGAAGTACGGCTCGATGAGTATCTTCGTGTTCGTGGACGCTTTCTCCAGGTTCTCCATGATGTCCATGTAGTACTGGGCGTTCATCTGCTGGATTATCTGTTCGTTGATGAAGCTCTTCATGAAGGAGTTCACGTCGCCCGTCGTGTAAGCGTTCAGCCCGCCGAGCACCTGCGTGTAGAACACCGCGGTGTCGCTGACCCTGAACTGGAAGTCCCCGTTCGCCATGAGGACTATGGGCACCTCATACTCCTTTGCGGCCTTTATCATACTCCTGATGCCCCACTTGCCGTTGAACATTTTCAGGGATACGAACACTATCCACACCTTGAACGGCGTCTCCTTGAAGCCGAGCGCGAGGTTGTAGAGCTTCGTTAGCCAGGGAATGTTAGCCGAAGTGATCACATGCCTTCCAGGTTCCAGCGTTCCCATCAGCTGCCCGTCCCTGATGAAAAGGGCAACGGCATGTTCCGGCACGGTGACCGAAGTGATCGTCCTGAGGTCGTCGTGCTCCGACCTGTATATTATGTCGTCCGGCCCCTGATTGGCCCAGAATACCACATTTGTCTTTTTCTCTGCCATGTTTATCACTCCTTGAACCCTCTCATGACGGTCTCTCTTTCGTTGTAGTCCTCTATGAGCTTGTCAATGGTCAGCTCGAGGTCCCTCAGCGGGGTCTTCAGCTTGGTCTCTCCCGAATCTATCAGTTTCACGAGCTCGGCCGTGTCGTTCTTCAGGGTGAGCGCGTCCTCTATCAAGTTCGCGTCCCACTCGATCAGCATATCCAGTTCGGATTCCATGATCTTGACCGACGAGTGGAATGCGCTGTATCCGTTGACCGCTTTCTTTACGTCAATGTAATAGCGGTCGGCCTTGCTGCGTATCCTTTCCGTGTCCCTCATCAGGTCCAGGTCGTTCACCGTTGCTCTCTGTACAGTGACCAGATCGAGCTTTGCTCTCTCAAGGACCCTGGCCACCTCGGTCCTCACCGCCCTGTCCTCGTCCCTGCGCAGGTTCTTATCCTTGTATCCTCTGTAAATCGGGATATAAAGGCCGATCCTCTCCACGAGCGATTGATTCTTTTTCATTTGGCTTTCTACCGTTTCATCGATCGACATTTTACTGTCCCTCCTTCTTTCCGTTTACATACAAGGCAACGGTCCCCACCAGCGCCATGGCTATGAGGAATATCGCCACAAGTATCCAGATGTTAATGTCCGCGTATGTGCTCAGTATGCCCATCGCTCCGATCACGGCCATGAGCGCCCCCCACACAAACCGGTTAATGGATTCGGAAGGGCCGAACTTCCCGCTCTCGCTCGAACACAAGAATGACAGGGCGAGCAGCGCTATACCGAATATCAGCAAGGCAGTCCACAATATCATCATCAGCTCGTCGGTTATGACATAGACTATCAGACCGACCGCCAGCGCGATGATCGCTGATACAGCTGTGACCGCAGACAATGTTCTGTTGTTCATTTCTTTCCCTTTCCTTTTTTTATTATATTATTATCATTTGTGAGGGCTCCATCCTCTTCACGCGCCCCGGGACCAGCTTGCCGAACCCGCTTGGGACCTCAACACGGCCGTTCCTGATATCGCATGGTATATAGATAAGAGATTTTACGTAAGGATTGCTTAATTTGAGCTTCGAATCTTGGCTCGTACATACGGCAAGATACTCGCTCACTAGCTTTTTTGCTTCTTTTTCTGTGCTTAGAGGGACAACTATCTTCCTTGCCCCGGGAGAGTTCTGTGCGGCTGAACCTGACAGCCGCCCGATGCCCTCCCCGCCGCTTATGCTCGTCTCCGTTCCCTTTATCCCGGAAAGTATGCTCTTCTCGGGCCTTATGGAAAATATGTCGGTAAGGCCGCTTCTGGGGTCGTTGAGGCATTGCAGATCGATGACGAAATCCGCCGGCACGAGCAGGTCCTCCGTTACCTCAACGCCTTTCTTCGCCCAGGCCGCACCGGTCTGGAAGCTGTACTTGAGATCGACGTCCCAGAAAGGTACCAGGTACTCTCCGGCGCCAGGCACGATAGGGATCGTGCCTCCGGACTTTGCGCTGAGGATCTTCGAAAGGTTTGCGAAGACCTCGCTGAACCTGTCTTTGTTCCCAAGCAGGAATCCCCACTTTCCCGTCTTCGGATAATTGAAACTTATTATCTGTTTGATGGTGTTGAGTATCTTCAGGGGGTCCGCGGAAACCCCTCTGATGACGAACCCGGCTATGTCCGAGAGGATCTTTGCCTGCGTCATCTCCATCTCAACGGCCTGATACATGATGCCCAGGGTCAGATCGGTGCCGATGGCCGTCTTGACCTTGCCTAGCTGCGCTGCCCCGTTCTCAAAATAGGACAGGCTTCCGGCGCCCTCTCCGTTCAGGAGCTTCTCGCATCCGGTACATATCCCGGCCAAGGCCTGAAAGCGGTCTGCGGCGGGGCCGTATCCTTTGATCTTCCTGAACGCCGCCGAAGCTTCCGTGAAATTGTTGGCCATCAGCGTGTACCTTCCGGGCTTGTCCTCCTGCAGAAGTTTCGTGTTGTTGATCAGCATAGCATATCCGGAGGCCATCTCCTCCGCCGATACGACAATGCTCTTGGAAGACTCGTCCACTGCCAGGGCCCCTATGCTCTTGACCCTGGCATTGAATTCGAACGCCGATGCGGACGTGTGGGAGGGCACGGCGCTGCTGTCCGTCGTGAAGGGAAGCGTTATCAGCGGGTTCGCCAGCAGGGAGTTGGCCGCAAATCTGTATTCGGAATACTCCGTCTCTATCCTGGGCCTCACGCTGTTGTTGAAGATGCTGAACCTGGCGACAGAATCCACGTTCTCGCTCTGCGCCATCGAGAAACCGCCGGGTATGGTCCTGCTTATCCACGATTGTATCTGCCCCATCATCTGGTCCAGGTACGCCTTGGCATCCACCCTCTGCTGGGACGTGCCGCAGCTGGAACATGTTATGTAAGGAGAGTCGGACTCCAGGTCCTTCCTCTCGAGCGGGGCGCCGCAGTATTTGCACCTGAGCATTACCATTTCATCCAATCGTTTCACCGTCTCATTGCTGCCATAGCGGTCATGCTGCTTATCTGGGCCTGCAGCCTCGCTTCCATGGCTCTCATCTCCTGCATGGCCCTCTCATGGTACATCTTCGCGATCTCGTCCGATCTTCTGGAGATCCCTGTGTAGCACGGCCTGCACACGTATATCGAATTATAGTCCGCCGGGGCGGATTTCAGTATGTCATCATCGGACTTTCTCATGAAAGGCGAAATATCGCTGGGCATAGCGAGGAAATGCACGCCCTCGCCGGTGGAGGGCCTTCCGCAGATCCAGCATTTCACGGACCTGGAGTATGCATTTATGGTGTTCAGTGTAGTCTGACCCCCTTCTCCCAGCTGTTTGTAGCAGGCGTATGCGTTCTGCAGCAGCTCGGCGGCCCTCTTCGGGTCCGCCATCACCGCCCCGGAAGCGAGGTTCTCGTATCCCTGGGCCTGTATGTACAGGGCCTCTTTGATGCCTGTGTTGACCGGTACTCCCACGATCTCGCTGATCGTTATCGCATCGTTGCCTATCATGGACTGGTATCTTCTGGCGATATCGAGGAGCTTGTTGCCTTTCTCCTCCAGCTGGGCGGGGTTCTTTGCCTGCATGTTTCCGGTCTCGATACGTTCTGCCAGCAGTTTGCATTCCAACGCAAGCCTGACAGGTTCTATCTCGGTCAATCCGAACTCGAAACCGTCGTTCATCCGCTCGAGGGTCGCTGCAAGCTTTGTGTATCTGCCGGCACTGTTCTTGTCGAGACATGCATCTATCAGATCCACATAGGCCCGGGCGAGCGCCGCTTCCCTGCCGCCCTTCTCTATTGTCCTTTCAAAGTTCTTCTTTGCTTTGACGTATTCCTTCCTTTTTACCAGGTCCACGCCTTGGTTGAACAACTCATCGCCTGATTTGAAAACGCTTAGTACCATGCTTATGCCTGCGAAGGTATAGAAAATTGTTATAGATGTTCTTTTCGCCTTGCAACTATAGTTTTCTTAACAAAATATCATTTATTCCGTCGCATCAGTACCTTGCTTTCTAGAAACATGTACAAAATATGACCAAATGGAGGTATATTCTGAAACAATATTATACTATTTACAATAATATTAGATATATGTCTAATCAATGATGGTTTTATTAACCATTTAGAAAAGTATATTAATAAGCAGCCTTACTTACCGTCAATGGTAAGCGGCAGATTCAGTGCGATAGAGCAGGCGTTTCAGAGAGAACCGGTGAAAGTAGTGCCTCCGGCACGCGAAACATCATCATACTACGGATGCAACGTGTTCAATAGAGAAACGATGAGGAAGTACCTCTCTTCCGAAACAAGAAAGGTCGTTTACGAATCGATCGAAAAAGGTGCGATGCTTGACAAGTCGGTGGCGGAGCACGTCGCTGCGGGGATGAAACGATGGGCGATGGACATGGGAGCCACCCATTATACCCACTGGTTCCAGCCCCTCACAGGAGGGACCGCCGAGAAGCACGACTCCTTTGCGGAACCCTACAAACACGGCACATCGCTGGAGCAGTTCAGCGGCGACAAGCTGTGCCAGCAGGAACCGGACGCATCCTCTTTCCCGAACGGCGGGCTCAGGAACACCTTCGAGGCAAGAGGGTATACCGCATGGGACCCGTCATCGCCCGCATTCATTCTGGGGGACTGCCTATGCGTCCCCACAGTGTTCATTTCTTACACGGGGGAGGCCCTTGATTATAAGACGCCGCTGATGAGGTCGGTCTCCGCCATCAAGAAGGCCGCCGCCGATATGCTGAAGTATTTCAATTTCGAGAACACCGAGGTATTCGCATACCTGGGGTGGGAGCAGGAGTATTTCCTTGTGGACAGCGCGCTCTATGTGCAGCGCCCCGACCTGATGCTCTCGGACAGGACGCTGCTCGGGCACGACAGTGCCAGGAACCAGCAGCTGGACGACCACTACTTCGGATCTATACCGCCGAGGGTAGTGGAGTTCATGAAGGACCTGGAGTTCGAGGGATACAAGCTCGGCATACCTCTCAAGACGAGGCACAACGAGGTCGCGCCCAACCAGTTCGAGATCGCGCCTGTGTTCGAGGAGATGAACCTCGCGGTAGACCACAACCTCTTACTGATGTCGCTGATGAGGACGGTGGCAGACCGCCACAAGTTCAAAGTGCTCTTCCATGAAAAACCCTTCAAAGGAATAAACGGGTCCGGCAAGCACTGCAACTGGTCCCTGGGGCTGGCCGAAGGCATGCCCCTCCTATCTCCCGGGAAGACGGATGAAGAGAACCTAAGGTTCCTGGCCCTGATGGCCAATGTACTGAAAGCTGTCTACGATAACAACGGGCTGCTGAAAGCGTCGATAGCATCGTCTTCAAACGCCCACAGGCTGGGAGCGACAGAGGCGCCCCCTGCGATAGTATCGGTGTTCCTGGGGAAACAGGTCTCTTCGGCGTTCGAAGAACTCCTGGGCACCAGAGGGATGGTCAAGATCAAAGGCAAGAAGGGGCACAGCGTCGGGATACACCAGATCCCCGAACTGCTGATCGACAACACGGACAGGAACAGGACGTCTCCCTTCGCGTTCACGGGCAACAGGTTCGAGTTCAGAGCGGTGGGCTCATCGGCCAACTGCGCTCTGCCGATGACCGTGCTCAACACGGCGGTAGCATACCAGCTCAGGCAGTTCATGAAAGCCGTTGACAAGAGGATAGCGGCAGGGGAACCGGCGACGAGAGCGGTCCTGAACGAGACCCGCAAGACGTACAAAGCGTGCAGGGACATATGTTTCGACGGGAACGGGTACGCCCCCCAATGGAGGGACGAGGCAACGCTCCGCGGCCTGGACACGGAAACGTCCGTGCCCGTGATGTACGATCAGTTCACGACGGAAAGGACCATTAAGATATACAAGGAAACGGGCGTGCTGTCCGAGGTCGAGCTGAGGGCGAGGAACGAGGTCGCGTGGGAGCACTATTCCATGAAGATCGACATCGAATCAAGGGTGCTGAGCGACATGGCGTACAACCATATCATCCCGGTGGCGATAAGGTTCCAGAACGTGCTGCTGGACAACGTGCTCAAGAGCAGGGAGCTGTTCACGCCGGAGGAATTCGAAAAATACTCCCCGCAGGAGCTCCGGCAGATCAAGGAGATCGCCGACTACATCAATGTGGCCAGGACAATGGCCGACGAGATGGACGGCATGTGCGATGAGTTCTCCAAGCTTGAAGGGCGAGAAATGGCAGTCGCCTACCATGATAAGCTGGCACCGCGCATTGAAGGGATAAGGAAGTGCATGGACCTGCTCGAGATGATAGTGGACGACCAAATGTGGCCGCTTCCGAAGTACAGGGAACTGCTTTTCATACGGTGACCCGCCCGGCATCCATGCAAAAAGAGGATGTGTCAGAGCTCAGCCGTTCCCGGCAGGGTGGAACGTATCGGCCGCGCAGGGAGCGAAACCCCCGCCGGGACGGGCATTTGCATCCGACCAACGAAGACGCAGGCTCGCTAAAATAATATAATAGAGTGGCTTTCGAAAGCATGGTGAAGTTTTGTCCGAGCTGATATTGGGGAAGACAGTGTCCGAAAGCATATATGCGGAGCTTAGAAAGAGGATAGAGTCTCTGAAGGCAAATGGCACGACGCCCGGGTTGGCAGTGGTGCTGGTCGGGAGCGATCCCGCGTCCGAGGTCTACGTAAGGATGAAAGGCAAAAAATGTGAAGAGTTAGGCATGCTTTCCGTTACGATAGTACTGCCTGAGAACACCACGGAGAAAGAACTTCTGGAAAAGGTCGACGAATTGAACAACGACCCCGCCATCCACGGCCTCCTGGTGCAGCTGCCGCTCCCGTCCCACATAGACGAAAAGAAGGTCATCTACGCCATAGACCCAAAAAAGGACGTGGACTGTTTCCACCCGGTAAACGTAGGGAAGATGCTCATCGGAGAGCCGGACTTCCTTCCGGCGACGCCGGCCGGGGTACAGCAGATGCTGACAAGGTCAGGCATCGACACCAAGGGAAAGCATGTTGTCATAGTCGGAAGGAGCAACATAGTCGGCAAGCCGATGGCTGCGATGATGATGCAGAAAGGGAACGGGGCCGACTCGACCGTCACGGTCGTGCATTCGAGGACCAAGGACCTTCCGTCGGTGACCAGGCTGGCCGACATTTTGATAGTGGCGATGGGCAAACCGAACTTTGTGACCGTTGATATGGTAAAAGAGGGAGCGGTCGTGATCGACGTCGGTACGAACAGGATAGACGACCCGAATTCACCGAAAGGGTCCAAACTGGTCGGGGATGTCGACTTCGACGGCGTAAAGGACAAGGTGTCCGCGATATCGCCGGTTCCCGGAGGAGTAGGCCCGATGACGATCTGCATGCTCATGGTGAACGCAGTGTCTGCTGCCGAGAAGTACGCTTCAAGGTGATCATATGATGAGGGAATGTGAGGAGCACGGTTATTTTCGTGATGAATACTGCCCGATTTGCGGAGAAGAAGGAAAGTTCCTGATGAGCGATTTCGAGGTAGAGAAACTCGGCAGGTCGATGGCCGGCATTCTGAGGCACGGAAAGTACGACCTGGAAATGGATGACCAAGGGTTCGTTGACATGAGGGACATCGTCTCCATCATGAAAGCGAAGAACCCGAGGATGAAGTGGCTGAGGACCCACCACATCGAGGCAATGGCCGAGACGGACCCCAAAGGAAGATACCAGATCTCCGGCGGCGATGTCAGGGCGACGTACGGTCACACTATCGAACTGAGCCTCAGGCACCCGGTGGACGACATACCGGAAACGCTTTATTATCCCACATCGGAAGAGAAATGCGAAGAGATACTCAACGAGGGGCTTTTCCCCACTGACAGGGCGATGGTCCATCTTTCGCGTACTTACCGGGACGCGGTGAAAGCCGGGTCCGTGAGGGAGGACGGGGATCCGCTGATCCTTGCGATCGACACCGTAGGGTGCATCGACGCGGGAATAGAGATCGGGAGGGCCGCTAAGACAGTGTTCCTCTGCGATCAGGTCCCGTCGGAATTTATACGTGTCATCGAGGAAGAGGCTGAGGATGCCTACGACGAAGATGACATTGAGGAAGATGAGGATTTATAATGGTACTAATACTCCGGCCCGATGAGGTCAAACAGAAATACGGCCAGTTGTTCTGCAAAGGCTATCTTACCATGGTGGATGAGGAAAGAGGCGTTGCGCAAATAGTCGAAAAATGCATATCAAAAGGTCCCGGAGAATGGGACGTCGTGAACCGCAAAAGGTCCGGCGGGGTCATCAAAGACATAAGAATGGACGGACAGACCCTGATAATGGATGTCGTGATAGGAGAGAAGAAGCTCAACTTCGGCCCGGTATCGAAGCACGTCGGAGGCCAAGGGCTTGCCGCCGTCAAGGTCGAAGGGGACAGGGTCAGGACCACCTGGTACGGCATAGCCGGGGCAACGGTGGGAATAGGCGCATGCATCCCGCAGTGCCAGGACGTCATCCAGACCGAATATCCCGATGATTTTAAGATCGGCGGAGCGCACATCGCGCATGTGGACATCATCACGCCGAAGCTGGTCAGGGTCATAGTCGGAGTGGACGACACGGACACCAAGGAGAAGGGCGCTTCGTGGGTAACGACGCTGAAGATGGGGAGCAGCTGCGCGATCGGCAGTTTCATCGAACACAAGATAATCCAATTGAATCCCAAGGTCCCGAACAAAACGACGAACTGCTGCTCGACGGCAGTTTCTTTTGCGGTCAAAGAAGAGGACATACCCGCGCTGATAGAATACTGCACGGATTTCGTTAAAAAAGAGTCGTTCTCAGAAAATTCAGTGATGACCGTGTACAAAGGCCTCAGCATACCGAAAGCGCTGAAGGAATACGGGCTGAAAGCAAAGACCGAGATACTTGAAGAGGAAGACGCTATCAAGGCAGCGGAAAAATGCGGGATACAGGTCATTAACATTACAGGCATGGGGGGCGTGATAGGCGCCGTTGCCGCCATAGGATGTTTCGATATGGGCGGCGAGGCGGCAGGGATACCGGAGGATTTCCGGTGATCCCATGAAGGTTCCCGATGTGATCTCGAAGACAGCCTATTCCAGATACGAAAGGGACCTGACCAGAGAGGTAATGAGCGGGCCGATCCCAAAGCATATCGCCATGATAATGGACGGCAACAGAAGATATGCGGCAGAGTTCCTGGACGGCGACGGGAACGAAGGCCACCGCAAAGGCGAAGAGAAGATAGAGGAGATGCTCGAGTGGTGCCTGGACCTCAATATAAGATATGTAACTGTGTATGCTCTGTCCGCCGAGAACTTCAAAAGGGACAAGGACGAGATCGATTTCATAATGAAACTGTCGGAGACCGCGCTGCACAGAATGGCGGACAACAAGAAGGTCCATGAGAGGAAAGTAAGGATCAGGGTCTTCGGGGACCATTCAGCTCTGCCGGAAAGCGTCAGAGAGGCGATACAGTACGCAGAGGACAAGACCTCGTCCTATTTGGATTTCAATTTCAATGTTGCATTGGCTTACGGGAGCAGGCAGGAGATATTGTCCGCTGTAAAGGACATCGCAAAAAAGGTCGCGGACAATGAATTAGATGTAGAGGACATATCGGAAGAGACCTTCTCGCAGCACCTTTATACCTCAGATATACCGGATCCCGACCTGGTTCTCAGAACATCCGGGGAGATCCGGATATCAAATTTCCTGCTTTGGCAGCTGGCGTATTCGGAGCTTTATTTCACGGACGTTTACTGGCCGGGCTTCAGGTACATAGATTTTCTTAGGGCAATAAGAACTTACCAGCAGCGCATCAGACGTTACGGTGAATGAGATGGCCCGTTCGGACGTGGTCTTCCTTCACGCGCCCAGCGTGTATGATTTCAGGAAGAAGGCGATCTTCTACGGGCCGATCAGCGATGTCATACCATCATCGCCGGTCTTTGAGATGTATCCGATCGGTTTCATGACCATCTCCTCCCACCTTGAGGCGGCCGGGTTCAGGACAAGGATAGTAAACCTCGCGGTGCAGATGCTTCAGGACGAGAAGTTCGACGTCGAAAGAAGGATCAAATCTCTGAAAGCAGACGTGTTTGCGATAGACCTTCATTGGATGCCCCACGTGCACGGAGCGACGGAGATAGCAAAGCTGGTAAAAAAATACCATCCGGACTCGAAAATAGAGCTGGGAGGATTCACTTCATCATATTTTTGGGAGGAACTGATCGGCAGGCCGGAGGTAGACCTGGTGATGAGGGGGGACTTCACGGAAGAGCCGACGGTACAGATGATGAAGGCGCTGCAGGAAGGAAAGGACCTCTCGGAGGTCCCGAACCTGGTATGGAAGGACGATCAGGGGCGGGTGCGCAACAACGGAGTATCACATTCGCCGGAGAGCTTGGATGGGATCAAGTTCGATTACGGAACGGCGATAAAGAGCGCCTTAAGGCATATGGACATCAAAGGCGCACTTCCATGGTACGGTTGGGACAAGCTGCCTCTGACGTCGGTGTTCACGGTAAGAGGATGCTCCCTTAACTGTGCCGAATGCGGAGGGTCGTGCTATGCGAACGAAAAAGTGGCCTGCAGAAAAGCGCCCGCTTACAGAAGCCCGGAAAAACTCGCAGAGGACATGGATATAATCCAAGACTATCTGGACACGCCGATCTTCATCGTGGGCGACATCAGGCAGCACAGCAGCGGCTACGCCGAAAGACTTCTTAAGGCGGTCAAGGAAAGGAGGATAAAGAATCACGTTGTGATCGAACTCTTCAACGGGGCCGGCGATGAATACTTCTCTAAACTGGACAGGGCCTTCGAAGGAGGCTGGAGCATAGAGTTCTCTCCGGATTCCCACGACGAGAGCGTCAGGAACGCGCTCGGAAAAGGTTATTCGAACGAATCCATTGAAAGGTCGGTCGTCTCCGCTTTCAAGAGCGGGTGCGAAAGGTTCGACCTGTTCTACATGACCGGCCTCCCCTACCAAACAAGGGGATCGGCGATAGACAGCGTCAAAGCCTCAAAGAGGCTCTGGGGGCTGGTGGGCAGGGATGACCGCCTCGGCATCTTCAGCGCGCCTTTTGCTCCATTCGTTGATCCAGGAAGCAGAGTGTTCGAGGAACCGGAAAAGTGGGGTTACAGATTCTTCGCAAGGACCCTGGAAGAGCATAAGAGGCTTCTCGAGAACCCTTCCTGGAAGCATGTCCTCTCCTATGAGACCAAATGGATGGACAAGGACATGATAGCGGAGACGGCCTACGATGCGGCGATAGTGCTTGCTACTATGGAGTACGAAAGCTCAAGGATATCCGCCGACGTCTTGGAACGAAGGAAGGAAAAAACAGAGAACGCCCGCATGCTGATGCACAGAGTGGATGAGATAATGGCCATTCAGGACACCGAGGAAAGGGAGAGCAGGCTTTGGGAGGTCAAAGAACAGGGCAGAGAGCTCATGAACTCAACGGTCTGCGACAAGAACAGCCTCGATTGGGAAGCGGGATCGATATGGAGGAACTCCCCGAGAGTTCTCTCCGGGCTCATCCGCAGCTCCCTAAGATGATCAAAAAGCCGCGGACTTTCCGGGACGTACCTTTGCCGGCATGGGCCTGAGCCCGCAGTGCCAATTCTTCTGTAACGGCTTTATTTAAGCCAGATTACAGAGTAGATTTTATTAACCTCCATCGTCATCGAGCATTAGGTGCAGGAAATGACCAAAAAGATCGGTTTTATCGGTGCCGGGAACATGGCCGAAGCTATAATAAAAGGCGTCATTGACGCAGGGCTATACACCGCCGACGAGATTATTGCCAGCGAGGTGTACGAGCAAAGGAGGAAGTACATCGCCGACAAGCTGGGGATAGACGTCCACGAAGACAACTCGGCCGTCGCAAAAAGCACGAAATTCATAGTGCTTTCGGTCAAACCGCAGCAAATAGACGAGGTCCTGACACCCATCAAGGGCATCCTTACTAAGGATCATCTGATCATGTCAATAGCCGCGGGAATAACCCTCTCGAAGCTGGAATCATATGTGCCAGCGTGCAGATTTGTGCGCGTAATGCCCAACCAGCCCTGCATGGTGCTCGAAAGCGCATCCGCATTCTCAAGGGGGAGCAAAGCGACATCAGCCGACTGTGCGGCGGTCGAGAGCGTCCTGAAGGCCGTAGGGATATCATTCGAGGTAAAAGAGGAACTTCTCGACGCGGTCACGGGGCTCAGCGGCAGCGGGCCGGCGTATGCGTACATCATCATCGAGGCCTTATCGGACGGAGGGGTGCTCATGGGGCTCCCCAGGGACGTATCGACGAAACTGGCAGCACAAACGCTGCTGGGGGCAGCGAAAACGATACTGGAAACGGGCGAACATCCGGGGAAGATGAAGGACATCGTATGTTCTCCCGGCGGTACGTCGATACAGGCCGTAAGGGTACTGGAAGACTGCGGCCTCAGGTCTGCACTGATCAACGCGGTCGAAGCATCCGCCATGAGGTCCAAGGAATTAGGGAAAGAGTGAACATCACTTCCCTGAAGCAGATGCATCAGGCGCACCTAAAGTAAACAATGCTGTCCGGGCTCCGGGGTCAAGCTGAAAGACGCCGGACGGCGGCGTCACGAGGTCCGAAAACATGCACATTTTTTGCATCTGGCATATATGACTTTCCCGCTTGCCTTTATGCCTGCCGCTGCGCCGGCGATAGGGCGGACCTGTCTGAATGTCAGCGTTTTTCTCAAAAAACAGGGCATTTTTCGGGCCCAGCCGTAACGGCCGCTTCGAACGCAGGCCGAGGCACCGTCCGTCTCCGCAAGACCCATCTTTTCTAAAGGTCATCGGCATGAAAATGTTCCTTTCCCTATGAGATTTCGGAGGCCTGTTCATATAGAGCATATATAGAGCGGACGCAAGTGTGCCATAAGGGTGTCTTAAGGGTTATATATTAAAGAAAACATGCGAAGGCTCAATGTCACTAGTTGTGTCCTACATTCCATTGGTTGTCGTGGGCATTATGGCCCTCGGCTTCGCACCTTTGGCATGGCTGTCTTCAAGGTTTGTAAGACCGAGGAAGCCTACCCAGTGGATGGAGAATACATACGAGTGTGGTTCTGAACCGATCGGGGATGCGCATGTCCAGTTCAAATTCCAATACTATGCCTTTGCAATTATTTTTGTGGTTTTTGATCTGATCGCTACTTTCCTCATGGTTTGGGCCGTTGCCTTCTCTGGTCTTTCGACCATGGCCACCGTATGGATGCTTCTGTTCCTGAGCATAATGATCCTCGGAGTTGCATACTCTCTCAAAAAGGAGGAAAAAGTATGGATATGAGCCTTTACCCACATGCTGTTGCCATGAGCAAAGAGGAGTTCATGACATGGTCATCCGCCATGATCAACGACCTTCTCAGCGCAGGTACAAAAAAGACTATAGACAAGCTCACCGGACCTATCTGGTCCTGGGCTATGAGAAATTCCATGCACCCTCTGCACTGGGGACTGGCATGCTGCGCCCTAGAGATGGCGGCCGCATCCGCGCCCAGGTTCGATGCTGAGCGTTACGGTATGATATACAGGTCGTCCCCGAGACAGACCGACATACTGCTGGTCAACGGATGGATATCCAAAAAGATACGCCCGGACCTCAGGCGTCTGTACGAACAGATACCGAACCCGAAATGGGTGGTGGCAATGGGCGAATGCGCGATATCCGGCGGGCCTTGGTATGATTCGTATAACACCGTTCAGGGGTTGGATCAGATAGTCCCGGTAGATATCTACATACCGGGATGCCCCGCAAGGCCCGATGCGATGATAGACGGCTTCATGCTCCTCCAGAAGAAGATAGACGACTACTTCACGAGAGGAGTATTCCTGGAGGACTGAACATGGCCGACGAAGTATTTCAGGCACCGTCACCTCAGGAGATATCGGACCTTCTCCAAAGCAAATTCCCCGGCAAAGTGAACATCACCGGCACGGCGGAAAGGAGAGTATTTGCGAAAGTGGACAGGGATTTTGTCCACGAAGTATGCGTATATGTGCACGATAACCTGACATTTGAACATGCGACCGCGATAATGGGCAACGACATGATAGACCACATGGAGGTCATCTATCTTCTGTCCAACTATTTCAGCGGGGTAATGATAGAGCTCACGGCCGAACTGCCGGCGGACGATCTCCGCGTAAGATCAACGGCGGACATATGGGTAGGAGGGAACTGGCACGAAAGGGAGACGTACGAGTTGTTCGGAATAATTTTCGAGGGACACCCGAAACTCAAGAGACTCCTCACGCCGGATACCTACGAGTTCTATCCATTCAGAAAATCATATAAATTAAGGGGGCAGGGATGATGGCAAAGGACACCATCGAATGCAAAGCTGAGACCTCAGGGATCCACACGGACAAGATGTGGGTCATAATGGGCCCGCAGCACCCCTTCTCCCACGGGCTTTGGACGCTCAAGGTCCAGCTCGACGGAGAGATAGTGACAGACGCAGAGCCGATCATCGGCTACCTGCACAGAGGCTGGGAGAAAGAATGCGAGAACAGGATATATCCGAAGATCATACCAATGGCGGACCGTCTCTGTTATGCAGCATCCATGACATATACCCACCTTTACTGTATGACGGTGGAGAAGGCGCTCGGCATCGACATTCCCGAGAAGGCCAAATTCATCAGGATGATAGGGGATGAGATCTGCCGCATCCAGTCACACCTCATGTGGCTTGCGGCGGTAGGTACCGACCTGGGCAACCTTACGGTATTCCTGTGGGCGATGAGGGAGAGAGAATTCTTCATGGACCTCAACGTAAGGCTTTGCGGGGCAAGGATGACAACGAACTTCCCGCGTATCGGCGGAGTGAGGAACGACGCCGACGATGAGTTCATGATGTACGCCTCGAGATGCATAGACCGCTTTGAGAAAGCGATATGGGACATCATTTCGTTGGTCGATGACTCATCCACCTTCGTGTCAAGGATGAAAGGCACCGGCGCCCTCACAAGGGAGCAATGCGCCAACCTGGGCATCACCGGGCCCGCGATGAGGGGCAACGGCGTCGATTTCGACGTACGCCGCGACGACCCCTATGACAATTACGACAAAGTTGACTTCGAAGTACCCGTCCTTAACGATGGGGACTCGTTCTCAAGATACAGGGTCAGGATAGAAGAGATGTTCCAATCCTGTAAGATAATGAAACAGGCGATGAGCAAGATCAAAGCCCTCGGAAAGAACGCACCTTACAGGCTCAAAGTGCCCTCGAAGGTACCGGCGGGAAGGGCGTTCATGAGAATGGAGGACCCGCGCGGAGAGTCGATGATGTATCTGATCTCCGATGGGTCCGATAAGCCTTACAGGCTCAAGGTCCGCAGCCCTATCTTTGTGAACGTGTCGGCAGCCAAGCCGCTGGTCCAAGGGTGCAGGGTAGCAGACGTGCCTGTGGTGATGGCGATGATAGACATGTGTCTGGGAGAGACCGACAGGTGATAACATGGCATACAGCAGCATTCTGGATTGGATACTGTTCAAGGATGTGATGAGCAACCCGTTCTATCCCTATGCCTCGTACAACCTTCCATTCGACATATCCTATAAGCTTTGGGAGATCATCGGTGGCCTGATAGCATGGCTCGTCAACCTGCTCCTTCCCGGGAACTGGTTGTCGACATGGCTGATCTCGGACGAGGTCGCCAACGCGTTCGCCCTGATAATCTTCATGGTCCTTATCTTCGCCGTGGCCTTCGTTGTGACACTCGGATCCTTGTGGATGGAGCGTAAGGTCCTCGGAAGACTGATGGACAGAAGAGGCACCATGATCGGGCTGAAGGGATTCCTTCAGTGCATCGCGGACGGCCTCAAGACGTTCATGAAAGAGAACATCATACCGAGAAAGGTCGACAAGATGGGATACATGTGGACCGCAGCGCTCATAATCGGCACATCGGCCCTGATCGCTTGTATGATCCCCCTCTCGCCGAGGTGGTTCGTGGTCGATTACGCTACAGGCCTGTTGATAATAATGGCGCTGTTCGCTCTGGCCCCCTTCTTCATACTTGTTTCCGGGTGGGCGCAGAACAACAAATACACACTCATCGGAGGAATGAGGGCTGCCGAGCTTATGATCTCATACGAGGTCCCGATGCTCATCATGATAGCCACGACCTGTCTGCTGGCAGGAAGTTTCAATATCAATGATATCATCAACGCGCAGCACGACGCGGTCTGGTTCTTCATACCTCAGATAGTCGGTTTCATCACTTTCATATTCTGCGCGGTCGCCGAGGCAGAACGTGTACCGTTCGATATCGCGGAAGCGGAAGCAGAACTTGTGGAAGGATGGCAGACGGAATACGCGGGAATGAAATGGGGACTCATCATGCTGGCAGATTACCTGAGAGGGTATGTGTCGTGCGCAATGGTGGTCATAATGTACTTGGGAGGATGGCTGATACCTTTCGCATCGGCGGAGATCAACGGCTTCTTCCCGGAGGCAGTGTTCCTGATCAAGGTATGGCTGGTGTTCTTCGTAATGATATTGATAAGAGGAGCACTCGCACGTGTGAGGACGGATCAGATCGTCAACATCGGTTGGAAGGTGTTCATGCCGCTGTCGGTACTGAACCTGGCGATCGTTCTATTGCTTAAACTCGGAGGTGTGTTCTGATGGCCTGGAGTAAATATAAAGAAAAATACATGGACTCCGATAGAACCCCGGCAAGGACCCTTTGGGTCATGAAACCGCTGTGGAAGGTCTTCAGGCTGTTCTGCAAGACCGTCGTAAAAAGGCCGGTCACGATCCTGTATCCGTATGAAAAGATGTGGATGCCGGAGAACTTCCGCGGACGCCCCGGGCTAAGGTTCGACAGGTGCGTCGCATGCGGAATGTGCGCAAAGATGTGCCCGACCGCCTGCATAAAGCTGGTCGAGACCGAGGATGCCGCCGGACAGAAGGTCATGAGGCCGCAGCTCAACCTCGGAAGATGCGCCATGTGCGGATACTGTGCGGAATACTGCCCGGTGGACGCGATGACCGTCACTCCCGAGTTCGAACTTGCCGAGTATACGAGAGAGGACCTGATATACGGCCCGAAGAGGCTTGCCTACGAAGGCGCGACCGAGAAGATGGAGATCCATCTTGTACAGACCCTGATGTCCGATATCGAAAAAGGGAACCCCGAAAAGAGGGTTTCACCCTTTGAGATCGACAGACCGGTCCTTGAGGCTGCCAAATGTATAAGCTGCAAAAGATGCGAGAAGGTGTGCCCCGTGAACGCCGTAAAGATGGTCGAGCACGGAGTGAACGAGAAAGGCAGGCCCATACTCTATCCGGAGTTTGACAACGCCGCTTGCATATGCTGTGAAAATTGCGTGGAGGATTGTCCGAAAGACGCGCTCCACATTAAAGAGGTGCTATAATGGCTATAATGGAAATCCTGAATGATGTTTGGGACGGATTCAGTAATGCGATGGGGTACCTCTGGGGGAACTCGGATCTCGTGGCCTTTGTTGTATTGGCCGCGATAGCCATAGCCGCCGCGTTGTATATGGTGACCGCAAAAGAGGTTGTGCACAGTGCATTCTACCTTGCTCTCGTGTTCGTCTGCGTCGCGGTCACATTCTTCTTCCTGGAGGCGGAGTTCATTGGTGTGATCCAGATGCTGGTGTATGTAGGTGCGATAACCATACTGTTCGCATTCAGCATCATGTTGACAAGAAGATATATCATGCGTAGCGGAGGTGACGCGAATGAATAAGAAGATCATGATAGGCGTCTGCGTTTCAGCAATGCTGCTGGCGCTGCTCGCGATATCGGTGATGGCGACCGACTGGGACGAGTTTGTTACAAATGAGTCCCCGGAAGGCATCGACTTTATCGGCGGGGCGGATGCAGACGGCAACATGGATACGAATTCGCTCAACTACGCATTGTTCGAGACGTACGGCCCGCTGCTGCTGGTATTGGCACTGCTGATGTTCGGCGCTATGATAGGCGGCGTCTGTATAGCTAGAGAAGAGGAGGAGGAGTGCGATGATACCGATTGAGGTCTACCTGACATTCGCGGCCGTGCTCTTCGCGATCGGAGCGTACGGCGTGATGGTAAAGAGCAACACGATCGTTGTTCTGATGTGCATCGAGCTCATGCTCAACGCGGCCAACATCAATTTCATTGTGTTCTCCGCATTCACAACTGACGTACTGGGGCAGGTGTTTGTGATAATGTCCATTTCGGTAGCTGCGGCAGAGGTCGCAGTGGGAATTGCGATATTGCTCAACGCTTACAAAGTAAAGAACACGACCGAGGCTGACAACCTCACATCCATGAGGTGGTAAAGATGTTCATAGAATACACTTGGTTGGTTCCTCTGGTCCCGCTGCTTTGTTTTGTGATAGTAGGATTCTTCGGGAAAAAGATGCCCGAGGGCGGAGGTCCGCTGGTGATCTTCGGAGCGCTGTTCGCGTTCGTCCTTTCTGTTCTCATATCATATGAGTTCTTCACTTCCGCGGCATACGCCGATCCCGGATATGTGGTCGAACAGATGACATGGTTCTCGATAGGAAGCTTCGATATCAATATCGGATACTACATCGACAGCCTTGCGTGCCTGATGATGCTGTTCGCATCGTTCATCTCAACGCTGATCTTCATCTATTCGATAGGATACATGCATGGGGAAGGCAAGAAAAAGAGGAGGTACTACGCAGAAGTGTCCCTCTTCCTTACCGGAATGCTCGGACTTGCAGTATCAAGCAACTTCCTTCAGATGTTCGTATTCTGGGAGGTAATGGGCCTGTGCTCGTACCTCCTGATAGGATTCTGGAGCTTCACCCACCCCAACGGCGACGACGCTTCCGATGTGGCCGCAT
>Ga0123354_10002874_pt1 | contig 23326 bp, 11 predicted proteins | sample TergutLab28metaG_2_FD_97872 | JGI IMG/M metagenome (GOLD analysis project Ga0123354, IMG submission 97872) | Labiotermes labralis P4 segment gut microbial communities from Petit-Saut dam, French Guiana - Lab288 P4 | ecosystem: Host-associated > Arthropoda: Insects > Digestive system > Gut ... | reverse complement strand
GCCTACCTACCTACCTACCCGCCTACCTACCTACCTACATACTACCTACCTACATCCTACCTACCTACCTACCTACCTACCTACTGCAATGGAGTTTTCACTCAGTGGCAGTAGTCCTTACACTAGTACAAAAGAATAAGAATAAATATACATAAAGGAAACAGTACAGTTATGAAGTTATTTAACCACCTACCACTAAAAATAAAAAGTTTCACAAATGAGATAAAATTATTTAAACCAGCTTTAAAAAGGTTTCTTAACTTACATTCATTTTATACAGTGGAGGAGTATTTTGAATACAATTATAATCAAGAATCATGGTTTCTGTATAGGGATCAATGAAATTTTACTTAATTCATCTCTAATAATTTTAAATTGTATAGTATATAATAAGTGTTGCATGATTGAAATAAATTTTGATAAAATTATGTCAAGCACAACCAGGAATATTTACTAATATATAAGGAGCTGTTTTATATTAGATGTATTTAACAATATGACAATTTCTATATCCTGAAGGTTATTGTAACCTAATTTGGATCTATGGAATGTGAAAATAAAATAAATAAAAAAATAAAAAAAACACAGTACAAAAAATAAAAAAAAAACAATACAAGTACACACATTACCAAAACACCCACACAATTGTCATAACAGTCACACATACAAAACAAGTTAAAAACAACCACAGTACAAGATACACACCAAGTGAAATAGTCACAATACAGTACCCTCAGTATAAGGTCACCCTAATGCACATGGTACTCTTGTCCCCAAGAACTTCACTGTAACTCCCCTTCTCTTCAAACAAAATCACTTCACATTAATCATGTTAGTTCACTCCACATCGGTACACTTCACATCACTTCTCTTATTTACGCTCAATCCTCCCTTGAATTCCCTTGCTTGTAACTACATTCTTAACCCTCTTTCTAAACATGTTTAGTTTACAGGGGAAAGATGCTAGTAAGCCTGCAAGTAATTGGTTCCAGCTTTTAATGGTCCTATTTATGAAGGAATATTTACCAACATCTGTTCTTTGTTTCCTATTCCTAATTTTCCAATTGTGATCATTCCTACTCAGATAGCATGGTTATAGAAATCTATCCCCTGTCCTTTCCAAGCCCCTCCCTCAGTGTATGCCTTGAAAAGGGCACATATCCAGGCTATCAATCTATGCTGTGCCAAAGTTTCCCATCCTGACTCATTTATATTATTTGTAAATTCAGCCACTCTCTTTTGCACCTGATTTAAAGCACTTTCCTGACCTTCTCTGTATGGGTCCCAACACACCTCTCCCTACTCAAGTATCGGTCTCACTAGTGCTGTATAAGCTAAACATTTTGTATTATTATTTCCCTGCCGCACATGACATGCAAGGAGCAATCTCAAGTACTGAAGATATTGTAATTAGTTGAATTATTTGTATTTAAGGAGCTTTAGTGAAAGTTTGAAACAAGAAATCATGTTTCTGTACAGTATATTTTTAATTTTGAAATTGGTTTCAGCTTAGTATAAGCATACATTTTTAATTGATATGAAGTTTTCAATTGAAATTTTGCAGATTAGGATGTAGTTTAAGCCCATAGTTTTGAATATAATTGTGTTTGTGCTAGGGCTGCAAATAATACCATGAGATCTTTCATGCACCTACTTAGTAATGATATGTTTTACATGAGTACTTTAAATTAATTTCAGTTTTTACTTTTTATGTTGTTGTTACTACTACTACTACTACTACTACTACTACAATTTATTCTTTATATGTTTTACATGGGTACATAAATTAATTTCAGTTTTCACATTTTATAATCCTATTATTACTAATTATTCCAGATACAGTGGCAGGTTTTCACAGGAAAAGTGAATTTTATTTTTATCACATCTTTTTCTGATAGGTCTTTGCAGCTATTTAAAGTAAAGAGGTAAAAGGTAAAGTTTACCCTAGAATAGGCCATTAAGGCTTAGAGGGGGAGAAGAGGTACAGCTGTACTCTTTCTTTAACATCAATGCTAGTTGGTGGTGGGTGGTCAATGCCATGCCCCTGCTGCTGTACCTCTAGCAATAGTGACCTGGTGCCCATCAAACAGGAGGCTGGTTTTCAGTTACATAGTAATTTTACAGTTTGAAGTAGCACTGAATTGACATTATTTCTTGGATGGACAGATTGATTGAGACAGTACGGGTGCGGAGGTCAGGTTTCTGTTACCGACTACCATACCAGCAGTTCCTCTCACGCTACAAGATGCTGTCACTGCACACTTGGCCTAACTGGCAAGGACCTCCAGTTGAAGGTGTTTCCTACCTCATTAGAGACCTGCCCATCCCAAGTGGAGAATTTGCCTTTGGAAGAACAAAAGTCTTTGTAAGGAGTCCCAGAACAGTAAGTCATGTTACAGTCTTATTATCTGTTAAGTGTCTGAGTGTCTAATACAGTCTTGTCTTCTGTTAAGAATTCTTTTGAAGGATTTTCATGCTGCTTATGCTGCAGTGTGATAATTGTTGGAATTTTTACTGTTGTCAGTTCTATAGTCATTTGGTGAAAAAAATTTTCGGAAAATGATGGATATGAGAAAAGTTAAAAAAAACTGGTATGTTCTTGGGGCAGAGTTTAGAATGTTACGGCTGCCGGGGATGCCATGTTTGAATGATGCTGCATTGGTTTAGATGAAGTATACAATACAATATTTTAAAATTCATTCTGTTTTTTGTGCCCAGTTGATGGATTTTAGAGATTGTACTTACATATGTAAATGGCCACAAAAACTTACAATGCATCATTTTGTGTCTGTTCTGATGTTAGAATGTTTGTTATTGTTAGGTATTTGAGCTAGAGGAGTTCCGTAGGGAGAGGCTAGAAGATTTAGCAGTGCTGCTGCAGAAAGTGTGGTGTGGCTACAGACGAAGGAAAGAATTCTTACTGAAGAAGCGTAGCCAGATTGTCATTGCTTCTGCCTGGAGAAGTTGGAGAGTAAGTAACTTTCACTCATTTTGTTTCCATGAACTGTCCAGCACCCTTCCAAAATTCACGCAGTAGAAAAGATTTGATTTAAAATCTAAGTGTGAAATTGGGTAACATAGTACTGTTGACTTAGACATTCTCAAGTTGCAGTGTGCTGTGAAATTTTTGATAAAAATATTAATTTTTGGCATTTATTCTGTAATTTTCAACACTATTTATAAAAATTTTTCCCTGATGAAAATTCCAGTATGAGTTTATAACTATAATATTACTTTCTCCTGTGGAAAAGTGTTTTTTCCCTCCCACAAGACTTAATTTCATAAGTTAAATATTCATATCAAATTATTGAGCAATATTAATATCTGTGGATTCGGAGACTTTAAATAAAATATGAACATTATGGGTTTGTATCAGAGATGTAGGTAATCATCTCCAGTTTCACTGAATTAAATAATTGATCCCCCAAAATAAATTATGTCTTATATTTATATATTGTTTCAAATTTGTGTGGTGGCATGATGTCGAGGTCAATAATTGAGGCAGCTACTTGGTTGTTTGACTATCCAGGAATGTCAATTTGGCATCCACTTCCAAGGCAGACGACACCTGTGGTGTCTGTACAGAGTGGTATGTACTCCAAGCAGTGCAGTTGTATTTCTGTCCTACTCCCTTTGCAACCAGTAGACCTGGAAATGAAGTATTTGTATGTGGACCGGTGAACTGCTTTAAATACACAGCTTACATAATTTTTATTCTGTTCTAGTAAAAAGGGTTATGAACGCTGTTGTATACTGTTGAAATTTGTATTATTATGTTACGTAGTTATTTTTTGCTTCCTGCAGGCCCAACATGCATTCTTGTATCATACACCTGTTAATTTGAGTCATTCGTTTGTATCTCAGAACTGTATCTTGTGTGGCACAGATATATTTAAATATGAATATATTACATTGTGTTTTGTGTAAGATCACTTTATTTCAAGATTTAACACATTTATAACTGGCTTGTCAGAAGAGGCAGGCAAGTAATTTGGATATGGTTGCTTTTGTTTTGTGTTGTCACATTCAGTAGAATTCCCTTTTAAATTTTCTCACATTTAGTGTTAAGTTGCTGTGATTTTAGCCCATTTATCTATTTGTTGATTTTAATAAGCTGAATGAAGTCCATTGTCCAAGAGAAATGTTAAACGGGAATTTCAGTTTTGAAGACATTATTCATATGTGGTAACCTCACTGGAAGTCCTGTAGTAATATTATTAGATATTTCACTGTAGAAGTAATGGAAGTTTGCTGTCAGTAATGCGGTTAGCTTCCTTTTGAACAATCCAGAACCTTGGAGAACATGTCAGTTTATGTTGAGGGACAAGCTTTAAAAATTCATGAAAAAAATGATGGTTTTATGACAGTCAATTACTAAATGAACCTGAAGAACGAATTTTTAAGTTTTTAACATAAAAACTAAAGAAGTTGCAAGTTTAGACATTTTGTTTATTGAACTGTACTTGTACTGTTTGAACAGTACAAGTGAAAAAGAGTGGCTTTCCTAAATATGCAGCAGCAGGTATAAAGTGTACAGTTGCAAGAAAGTGTCATTCCAGTTACCACTAATAGGAGGCATTCCTCACCCAATCATCATCACTAGCTCAACAGCTCTGATTATGTATTGGCTTCTTCAGTCATTTCCAACATTACAAAAAAATGAATATATATATATATATATATATATATATATATACAGGGTGTATCAAAATGATTGGAGTGGTTTTGAAGTTGATTATATTCACAAGTATGGTGAACAGAATTATAAATACTAGTAGAAATGAAAGAGTAACTCAACAAGTTTATGACACATACCTACAAATGTTCGATGTATGCACCCTTTGTCACACATCAAGGCGATAGTTCAATTCCTGCCATACTCTGCCCGGCAAGTCAGGTGTGATGGTCTCCACAGCCGCGGTAATTGTGTTCTTCAAATCAGGTATGCTCACGGGTTGTGGTGGCACAAACACTTTGTCCTTCACGTAACCCCAAGGAAGTAGTTACAAGGGGTTAAATTGGGGAACCGTGCAGGCCGCGGACAAAACATCAAGTCCTTATGAGCACCCTGCCCGATCCATCGATGCGGAAGAACGTCGTTCAACCAGCGATGAACGTCTAGACGAAAATGTGAAGGAGCCCCATCTTGCTGCATAATGAAGTCCTCTGGTTCATAAGAGCCATGTCTGTAGCATTTCCAGATAACTTGTTCCCGTCACAGTGTCTTCACGGAAAAAGAAAGGTCCATAAACCTTTCGTGTGGACATTGTGCAAAAACATTGATCTTTGGGGAAGCCTTTTCATGTTGCACAATCTCGAGAGGATTTTCAGTACCCCATATACACACATTATGTGTGTTCACTTTCCCACTGATAAGAAATGTAGACTCATCACTAAACACAACACAATCAAGAAAACCTTCCTCCATAATTGCATCTTGCATCTTAATGCAAAAGTTACTTCGGTCGATGTGGTCTGTCGGTTTCAGAAGCTGCAACAAGTGAAGACGGTAGGGCTTCATGAGCAGTCTCTTTCACAGCACCCTCCATACAGTCATGCTCGACATCTCCAATTCACGACTGGCACGGCACACAGATTTCTTCGGACTGCAAAGAAGAGACTGTCTCACTCGTTCCACGCTTTCTTCTGACACACGTGGCCATCTGCACTTTTTCCTTTACAAAGGCACCCAGTTGTCTGAAACTGCTGATACCAGTGTCTAATGCTATTGGGAGATGGGGGATCACTGTTGAATTGTCGCCAGAATGCCCGCTGAACAGAAACAACTGATTCATGCTTCACAAATTGCAGTACACAAAACGCTTTTTGCTCTGGATTCGCCATTATCATTTTGTTCCATCACAGACCAAGAGAGAAGAGGGGAGTGGGGTTGCGCATGCGCACAAAACTTGAACACCTGCTGTTTCATTCCATATGGGAATATCATTTCTGTGTGCATTTTGAAAATCGTAATGGCAGATTGAAACTGCTCCAATCATTTTGGTATATCCTGTATACACACACACACACACACACACACACACACGGCTTAAAATAGTACTGATACAATGACAAAATTTGAGGTCACTTCATTGCCTTTGATATCAAGCCTTTTCTTATGAAGTGGTGTATGAGCTAGACTGAAGCTGTGATATGAAATGGACAGTCAGTTAAGAATAGTAAGAATAGTTACCCTCCAACTAATGCATAAATGTTTCTTCATATTGAAAGAAGTACCATAGTTCACTTTTGACATACATACATACATACATGTTTATTGTAATAAATGGTATGACTTTTCTATCATACTGCATATTCTAAGTAGTAGTATGATTTACTGACAAATTACTACTCATAATTATACTATTGTATCTGTATTTCATATGTACTTCTAGGGTATAATAGAGGATCAGTGACTATTAAGAATATGTCTGTAGCACTGTCAAATTGTTCATTATCTTTCAGGCAAGAGAAGAATATCGTGTTCTCAAGCACCGGAAGCAGGTGGAATGGGCAGTAAACATAATACAGAGGCACTACATTCGCTGGAAGGTGAGTCCTTAATCACTTGCTGTACAAATAAACTACTGAACAGGGAAATCTACTGTGCACACATGTCAAAAGACTAGGAATATTGCATGATGTGATGCTCAGTACTTAGAGACTGATGATTGGTATTGTGTTATAATGGTTAGAGGTAATGTGAACTTCTGAAAAAGCACTCTTGTAATTGTGATTCCTGATGTGTGTTTGTAACCAATTTGTACACGTTTTTTATTTTTTAAGTTTTGAAAAGGTTACAGGACATGAATAAATAGTTACATAAATAAAGGAATTTCATTTTTTAATTATAACAATATACATGATAACCAAAACTTCTTTGTGGAGTGGGATAATATGTACAGTCATGCTACTGCAGCATATGTAAACTCTTCTACTGCTTAGTACATTACTAGCCACAGAATGCAATTTGAATTTGACATATAATAAATATCAAATTGTAACCTTATGTTCAGGAGACTGTGGAAACTGTCACCAGTCAGAGCCTTTTATATAAGATTGCACTGCTGGGCGTGGTCAAGTTCTACTTGCCTGTTGAACCTGACAGTGGCATTGTGATAGCTTGGTAAAGCTTTAAGGTTATTAACCAGTGCTTATTCTCGTTCCTTGTAATTATGGCCTTTAATTCCCATACTGAACTCCTGTCAGAGCTCAGGTTGAAGGTAACACCTCTAAACCTGCCTTAGGGGTAGTGACTTAAGCAGGTTGGGTGCCTTTGGCTGAGGAAGAATCTATTGTATCTTGGTTAGACTGCCACCATTGCAGTTTTTCCCATCAGAACAACGAGATGGAATTGTAGATGTGCATGCTATGTGCCTAACCAGTCACTCTTCCTAGGCTATCTTGTCTTATCTGTATGGAGGGCTTAGTACAGTAGATGAGTGCTGCAGGGTTGGATGGGATATTGTCTTACCATTATCCAAATAATGATCCTGTGGAACCTGTGGTCTGCTATGTTGTAGTATGCACATATACATGATGACTGGTTCAAATTTAACTTCTCCCATTCTGTAAAATTTTCGTATAGTTCACAAATTTATTGCAACCTTATTGACCCAGGAATGTTAGCTCAGATTCTAGGCTCAGTATTCTATTTCAAACTATTTTGCATGAACTATCATATGATCAGCTTATTCACAGCAGACTTTGAACAATATTAGCCGTACCTTTGATGCAGATGATGAATAGAAGTGGCATTTGGTACCTTGAGTTGACCAAGGCAGTGATGATGGATGCTTGACTTGTATAAATGTCAAGTCTTAAAATTGTTACATTGATGAGCATAGATTTGTGTAGCAGGATTGTTTCTGATTCATCATCTATAAAAAATTGGGATTTTTCAGCTGTAGAACTGCTTCCTGCCAGTAGGTATTACTTGCACAGTGCAGTACACTAGCCTCTGACTGCTACATGCCTTGGTAGTTCACTGGGCATTCATAAGCAAAAGCTATTATGTTGCAAATTTTTCCTTGGTCTAGAATATTTCCCAGTCAATGGTTTGAGGTAACATTTTATTAAACTGATATTTCTGTATGTCTCACAAAAGTAATAATAATACTATTACAAAGTTTAATAGTAACTGAATTAATAAACTGTCAGAAATATTAATACTGAAGCAGTATAATGGTGTATGAAAATGCCACTTCTGTATAGAATGCATATTTACAGTGATTCAGATGACAGGATTTGCACAGCAGATCGCAAGAACAGTACCAAGTTGTAAACAATAGATCAAGGGGTCGGTTTTCACTATCGCCTGTTCTTTAAGACAAAAATGGGACAATGTCTGTTATATTTTTTAATGGCAGGTAGAAATAGTTGAATATTTAAATTGGGGAGTGTCTGTTATATTTTTTATGGAAGCAGACTAGGATGCTTTCTGTTGGATCTGCGATCAATATTCAAATTCTGGGATTAAGTTTTGCATCTTCTGTGGTGCTTTAGCCCATTTTGGGGCCCTTACCACCATGTTGCTAGCATTTTGAGACAGTTGCATTTTTTACAAAGTGAGGATGTCATCACCTTTCTCAGCCCCCAACCTTCAGGGCCACGATATCTTTCTTTGTTTGACACCTCGCTAAAAACCTGTCTTGCATAGATGGCCCTACCAGCAGCTAGGCTGCTGCCTGCATAGCTTACAATTTCAATGGTGCATACCAACTCCCTTTGTTGAAGTGGAGGTACCATTGAAGGAGGATTACATTATTGCTTAAAAATTTTTCTTCTAGAGATTGCAGTTTCTACTTCGCCTTACTCGACAACTTCCTCCAGAATCTGAGTCTCCAATCAGCAGGGAGTGGCCACCATGTCACAGAAGATTAGCAGAGACCAGCCTAATTCTTAGACGGATACACCACAAGTGGAGGGTCTGTATACTTTACTTCAAAACGAATTGATGCGTTTGGAACAAAAACATTAGAAAGCAAATGGGAAAGCATTATGAACAGGAAACTATTATTATTTTGATATATTTTGTGGTTGGGGAAGTTTGGCTATAAAGGACTAGAGTTACTGAATCTTACAGTATTTTTGTATACCTTCCTCCTCTGTAAATTTTGCTTGATTGAATCTTGATTGTAACAGGATAGTCTGATAAAGATTTCTTAACAGGTGTTCTCTTATTTCTCCAGGCAATACCATAATTGTACTTAATATACTTCCCTCACTGTGTATTAAAGTGCATTGTTATTAACTACTGCTCCATAATAGTAAAGAGATATCTAGTTTGGATGTTCTTTGTACATGTGCTTTTTGTAATTAATGATAAAATTGTATTTGAAAAATGTGTAGTCACCATATATACTCTTACATTACAATGTGTTTCCTCAAGATGGGCAAGTATCAAAGTTTGTCAAGGAAAGAACAGACTAGATGTTGGTTATTTTAATTCCAGTGTCACAGATATCGTCTCAAATTTGACCAAACAGCAAGAAATAGAATGAGAGAAAAAGTGACAGCTAGTATTATCTTCAAGGACAGGAAAGCTTCATACCCACGAAGGTGAGGATGTAAACTGATTCATTGATGTACTTTATAGTTGAACTATATAAAACTGTATAGTATACAAGTTTTTATGTTTTGTTTTAAGTGTGTCACATCCCTTCCTGGGGGATTATGTTCGCCTTAGACAGAATATCCAATGGAAGAAGGCCTGTATAGAGACCAACGACCAATATGTGGTGTTTGCAGACATCATAAACAAGATCACCAGATCAAGTGGGAAGGTTATTGTGTTTTTTTCTTCTGCTTTGTCTTGCTTTGGTTGCTTGCTTATAATAACTAACAAAATGACATTTTGTATATTGTGCTCATGTAAATGATATTTTATGTTTTCTTCATTATATTATTTTCTGATTTATTTGGTTTTGTAGGTTTAGATCTGACACTTCTGAATTTAACTGTAGAAATAACTATGACATCATATGTATAACGATTGTAATGTATTATATTTTAGTGAGTTTTAAGTATTGGCAGAGACTCCCTGAAGAAGGCGGAGTTGCGCCAAAACATGTAGGAGTAAACATAATGCTGTATTGTTATGTATATTAGATGTTCGTATGTTGGGTTTATAAAATGAGCAGTTTAGTGGGATGAAGTTCGGTGCTGTTTCATATGTGTGTGTACATGCTTTTAGAAGATAACAGGTTGTGTTCTGTTGTTTACTGTAGGGACTGTAAGATGTTGAATGTATCACTTTATTTCTTCAGGGGGTAATATTACACTTTTTAGTATGCAGAAAAACCTTGCTTCTTATATCTGTACTTACGACGTATTTCATCACACACACTTAGACCATAAGACCAGCATTCTGAACATGATTTTCAAGACACATACAGTGGAGTTCCTTTAATCCTCCACCTGTGGGATAGGACAGGTGCTGAGTTACCAAATATTCTAGATTATCAAACAGTATCTGTACTGAACTAAGTTCATACAGTTAATAGTTCGTTACTGCATCTATACTGGGGCTGTAGGACTAAGCAGAGGAATATTCCATTTGGATACCTACTTCTGCTGCTGCTGCTGCTGCTTTAGGGGTGTTAGGGTCCCTTTCTATGTTTTCTGGGGTCCCTTCAGTTTGTACCAGGGTTGCTGAGGGACCAGAAGACTGTTAACCAGGAGTTTTCATACTGCAGCAATTGCTGGAGGAGGAGTATGCTGAAGCATCCATATTTGGGACTTTTTTATATAAGTTTCAGCATGTTTTGAAGTTAATTGTAAGTGTAAAGAACTGAAGTTTAGGAAGAAGTAGATGAAGAACAATTGAAAGTGGTAGAGATAATAGGAAGGAAGTTTCATTGAGCTTCAGGAAGAGGTTTTATGTCAAAAGATCTCAACCTAAGGTGTGGATATTTTGTGAAGGTGTAGGGCGAATATGAGGACCTTGATTGAATGAAGTTGGTGTTGGGGGGTTGGATAATGGGGTTTCATTTTTCTTTTCACAGAAAGAAAGAGAGGGTGTACAGGTAGTGATGTGTTTCAAAGTTTCAGTAAAGAAGAGAATAAAGAAGCAGTTTTTCTTAGAACAATAGATAATTCATTGTTGATTATTACTGTAGAGATGCTGAGAAAAAATAAACGATGTCACTAGAGTACAAATGCAAGAAGTAAGGCACTCTAGTTATTACCTTCACCTTTTTGCAGGATTTTATTAAACCTCGTTTAAAGAACTGAATGGAGGGTTCAAATTTTTAGGCGTGTTTGCAAAATTGCGGAAAGCAACTATTAGCTTCATGTGTCTCCTTTTGTCTGTCCACATGGAACAACTTGGCTCCCACTGGAGGGACTTTCATGAAATTCGGTTGTTGAGTATTTTTTGACAATCTATCAAGAAAATTCATGTTTTATTAAAACTGGACAGGAATAACAGTTACTTTACATGAGGGCCAATATACATTTTTAATCATATCTCACCCACTTCTTCTTAGAATGAACATTGTTTCAGATAAACATTGTAGAGAAAATTGAAACACCCGTTTTATGTTCAGTATACACATATTTTTTTTAAAACTGTACCATTTATGGAATAATGGGGAAAAAGTTGTACAGCAGGGTAGGCCACAGATGACAATATGGTGCATGCTCGTTGCATGCTGGATACTTGAAGTTACAAATACACACTCAGGTTGTGTAATATTTATTGCTTTTCCACTGCAACAATGGTTGTGTGAATGCGCCTTGTGTTACGTTATATTGACATTGCTTGTCTTGTTGTTGTATTATATAGTGCATTTTTTCATCACATTGTCATCCTTATATATTCCAATTTGCGGAATTTAAGTTACAAGTAAAGCTTCCATCAGCCACCTGCATTTTCTCATCTTTCATCATTTATTGCATACTTGTCCCAGTCTTTGGAAACGTTTCGGTTTAGTCTACTAAACTTTTTATGATCTGTACATATGTTTGCTTTTCTTTATTTGCTTTCACCCTTTTGATGCCTTTTTCAATTTGTATTACATGGCCATACCACTGCCATCTTTGTCTTCTTTTATGGCTTATGGCATGACTTCAGGTCTCACTTTATAGTAATTACAAGACATTTTAATATTACTCTGTTAGTTTGTTGACAGATGTGAAGCAGTAGTGTAATGAACACAGATATTGCATTGTCCATCTGTGTTTTATAGTAATTGAAACCAAATTGATGTAACAGGATGATGAACATAAAATTTAAAAGGGTGGAATAAAACTTGAAATTAAAACACACCAAATTTGCACACAGTTTGTTCCAATCCTATTTGTGCTGTCAACAAGCTCCATGCTGATACTGGATCAGCGCACACTGCAGATCAAATATCGTGTTCCGGCAGCTGAGATCTACCGGTTATCCCTTAGTCCATATTTGGACGATGTAGCTGTCTTCCACATTCGTGCTGTAAGTAGCATTTGTGACAGAGGAGAATCAATTTTAATGTATTATTGCACCTCAGAGTTTACATTTGTGACACCCTTGAATGTGTATTATCTAGTGCAAGTGTCATAACCTAATTTTCTATTTATTTTTCATAATTAGTGTGTATTTTTAACTTAATGTATGAGAGAATTTTCATCCCTTCTGATGTTTTTGCCTGCATGTGTGTACAGCAAATTACACTATTTAACAGTGTAACTCTGCAACAACGCCTCAGTATTTGAAATTCATGGGTCTTTATTGCAGTTGCATTTTTCTTGAAAAAAATAAACTTTTTTTGAGACAAGTTTAGGGGTAAAAAAATTGGAAGCATTTGTCCTTTTGTTTTTGATACTGCTGAAACTAGCTGACTGATTTCAGTATGAACTCGATATTTGAGACTTTATTATATGCTGTCAAATACAACTTTCAGTGTTAGATACATATTTTACACCTTGAAGATTCAGGTGTGTGGGATGTAATGCTGTGTTGCTGGGTGAGTGTTTCCCAGTGTTTTGAAGGCAGTTCATTCCTTCAAAATATCAGGAACCACTCATTCAGTGACACATTGTCACATCCTGGAAGACTTGCATCCTCAATGACATCTCTGCGAGAACCTCAGAACTTATGTTTTACATCTTATTTTTCTCCCAGGAAGTTTTATGTGACTTTGTTAGCATTATTTAGTTGTTTATGAGATACCCAGTGTCATTAACAAAGGTGAGACTAAGGATGCGGGGAAAATAGTAAGATATCAAACATAAAAAAAAAACTGCTGCAAGTTATATTTTGTGGTAGATATGATATGAGGTAAAGGTAGCATAGTCCCCATGCTCAGGTGCCATATCATTATGGCATATGGGGAAATGTAGGTATAGCTCAATATCTTGTTAACCTTGGCAGTAGGTGGAGGTGAATAATCAGCTTCACACCCTGGCTGAGGAAAGAGCACCTGGTACCCATGAATAGGGGGGTGGTTTAGCCCTGCAGCTGTTTTATACATTGTAATGCTTAGCAAGGTAGATGCATGATACATGTGCCATTTGCATCTCATTATAATACCAAGATGTATGTGATCTGTAGCCACTTCACTGCTGCTTGTTTCACAAGACAAGAATGAAGATATGTAGTCTGTTTTCATCAGTCACTGTATGTGATCGCTTAAGAAATACTTTCATTTTTTATGTACTTTTCTGTGCTTTTTATTCTGTGTAGTAGTGAATGTATTATAAGGTACTTCATAGTAACACCGGTGGCATAATCAGTGACAGTACAGGCAGGTCTAATTTTACGCCAGGATTACATTCCTGAAAAAGTCGTGCAAATCAAAATTGTGCAAATCGAACACAAAATTCCCATTTAAAACAGTATATTTCCAGGAGGTTAGGGGATTGACAGCTTCTTCCTATATAGTATGACTATACCACTAGTGGACATATGGACCTGTAGTGTATATGTGTACTGTATATGAAGTGTATATACATTTCTATACAGTTTACATGCAATTCTATACAATTTATTTATTTCTTTATTTATAATGCAATAAAAATTTAAGAGACTCACATCCATAGTTTTTGGTACTGTTCATTCTGACAGGAATGTGGTAGTCTTACTACAAAAAAAAACTTTTGTTCCTGACTTGGCACTTTCCTTAATGCTATCAGCATTATCACCAATTCTGCATGTGCTACTATGAGCAAGTCTGACATTATGGCATATGTCAATGATTTGTTCACATTTTTCAAGTAACTTATTATGTGTAATTTCTCTTCATTGCTGAACGTCCTTTGCCAATTTTTCACTTGAATTGCACTAGATGATGGTGATTTATGTATCTCACTCATCTTGGTAAGAAACACTAATGCTGTTGAAGAGGAAACTACATGAGCTGCATGCTTGTATCACCAATGTAGTCAATCCATACATATGACTGATGGCATGTCAGTGACATTACTTTCTGTTAGACTTTTACAGAAGATATGTGTAGCCACAGGTCACCTATGCCACTCATGTTAAACCAAAAATTATCATGTAAATTTGAAAAGTGACATAAATTTACAAGTTGTGTTAAAGCGCAAATGTGCAAGACAGAATTATGTAAAAGTATTGCCATTTGGAAGTCATCATAATAGCTACCAAGAAATGAATGCATAATGCAGCTGCAAACCAACATCTAGATAACCATTCCTATGAATGGGTTGGTTATAAGGCTCAGATCAGAAGAAAACTATAAATACATATGTTATTTTGGTAACAAAATCTTTTGGAAAGAGGCCATTTGAAGTAGCCAGAGTAGATGGAAAGATAATTTTGATACGGATGTTAGGGATATAGATTGGAGGACAGCAGCTAAATTGAACTGGTTCTGAATGGGTTCCAGTAGTGGACTTTGATATAAACATCAGTCTTTCGCATTGTACTATTAAGTGGGTGACTGGTTGGGAATGTTGGTTTCTTGATTTGTTGATTGGTCAGTTCCATGAGGTTGGTCATTTAAGCTCAGAAAGTCAGATATAAAAATTGAATCAAGTTCTGAGCTTTTTTTTTTTTTTTGCATAGCTCAGTGTGTTTGTATTGTTATTGGAAATGTGTTTCTTTGCTATGTCAGTCTGCTTGTAGCTATGACAAAACAACCAAAGCTGATATCCCTAAAAAAATAACATATTTACAGTTTAGGAATTTACACCAAGGAAGTCATTCTGTGGCTCTAATGAGGTTAGAGTTCTGAGTTGCACTTGAAAGCAATATTTTCTGCCTGTTGAAGTTCTTTGTCAGTTCATTCCCATGTGAGTATATATCAGAGCTTGTTTTCTAGTATTTAGTATTCATTGGGCTGGTTTATACTTCTTGAATTTTGAAATATCTGTATTAGTACTTCTTAGACAGATTGAAACTTTATTACAGGTATGATTAACATCATGCAATTAAGAAGGATGTGACAGGCAGGGCATGCAGTGTATATCAGAGAGATGAGATATGACTTTGTACTGCAAGAAATTTGCTGTAACACGTTCGGGAAATCAGTGTAATCATAAATAAAATTCTCTGTTTTACAAGACCTTGCCTGCGTTACGTGAGTGTGCAACTTGGTCTCTTATGTTAAGGGAAGAATGTAGGTTGGGGGTTATATGTAGTAGTAGTACCAACAAAATGCACACAACTATATTAAAATTAATTTATATATACAGTGAGCTCCATGTGTTTTGGAAAAACATGTGGCCGTCTTCCATTGTATTTTATCTCTGTGAAGGTGACAACCTGTTTGGCCAAAACGTGTAGGAGATCATTGTGTATGCAAATTAATTTTGATTTACTGTTCTTGTTTGCATTTTGTTGATGCTACTACTATACATAATTGATTAATGCTTGATTTATGGATTATATCTAGGCTGATGGTGTTTGAGAATAGGGTGCTGCAGAAGAAATATGGGCTTAAGAGGGTGGAACCAATGGAAAGTCTGCAGAAATTTGTATATTGAGGAGGTCCATGATTTTTACCCTTCACCAGATATTATTAAGGTGATTAAATCAAGGAGGATGAGATTGATGCAGCATGTGTCAAGTCAGGAGAAAAAGGGAAACTCATTTGGGGTTTTGGTAGGAAACAGACAACTTGGAAGACCTATGCAAAGATGGGATAATAATAATAAAATGGATCTTAAACCAGTAGGATGAAACGGCATGGACTGACTAGAGAAAGGCACAAGATACAGGCTCTTGTGAACATGGTAGCTACATAAAATGCAGGAATAGCCAAGGAACTGGTGGGTTTTCAAGAAGGGCTCTACTCCATGGAGTTTGCTACTTACCTACCTATCTATGTACCTACCCACCTAGTTAGGTAGTTAGTTGGTTGTTTGTTTGTCAGTCAGTTTGTGTTATGAGACCAGGAATAGCATATTGGGTGTGGGTATAGTATGCTCGTATTTTATTTGTAAAATTAATTCAAGACTGAATAGACTAAATAATCTATCTCATACTAGGCCAAACATGTGTATGCACTTCACTTGCCATTGCAAACCTGGGGAAATTTTGTCCCTTCTTTGAGCATATGATGTTGATGTTGTCATCAGCCCGAAGTATGTAATATTCCTCATTGCATGTGAATTATTAAGCCAGAAGTTGAACTAATGTAAATAAAAACCTCAAAACAATTCCTTTATTGTGCCTTTTGATAAGTTCCAATTGAACTACAGTTTCATGTCAATTATATGTGTTTTATAATACATCAGTGTCTTGTGAAGGTGGAAACTGGGATAGCATAGTCTGTATAGTGGCTAGGCTACAGTCTGGCTATCCAAGGAACTGTGGTTTGATTTGCAGTGGGAGAAAAATTTTACCTCTCCTCCAAAAACTCCAAGTTTCACCTCCCAACCTCAGTGGATACTAGAGGCTGTTTCATCATCAGTCTTGTGCTAGAGTACAGTGTGTACCTTGGTTTCCCATGCAATTCTCTTCCACTCCTATTGATCTTGGGTCTTCACTTGTCAGCCATGGATACTCATACTAGAAGCAGTTTCCCTGGTGTTAAAGCAGCTGGTGCATGAAGCTGTCCACTTACACTTACCTAATGCTAAGGTTGAGAATGGGTGGACTTATGCCTCCACTCTGCTAAGTGCCTTTATAATGTGCTTACTACGACTTTATCTTTGACTATACCGCTTACCAGTTTGGGGTTTATGTTCCTAAAATACACTGCAGTTGGCAAGACCAAGGACTGTGTGAAATTGGAAGTGTGTGAGACAGTGGTCACTGTCAACATTGATTAGAATATAAACGGTCTGTTCCTTCACTAAACACTAGAGCATATTACTGACTCCATTGAACAGAATCCTTCTTGAGAAGATAGTTAAAAATGGAACCAAAAGGTTTATTATTGTCTTCACAAGAATGTTTCACTGAACTTAATGAATCTGTTCCACATCCTCCCATTCTGCTTCTTTTTGCAATGAACATAACCCATAGAGTCTCGTGACTTTCCAAGTTTAAAATTACATACAAATTTTTAATTGTGTTGGTTGTTCCAAGCAGTACATTCAAGTCCAAAGTCCTGCGTAACATTTTGTAATGTATTTTCTAATGTATGGTTTTTGTCTGGTGCGAAGTTGTTACCCTCTTAGCCAATCCCCAAGCAGGAGGAACGTTCCCTATTGGTTGTTTTTGAATGCTTATTCAGTATTTTTTTAAAGTTATTATTATATTTATTCAGTATGTTTACAGCTACTGTCTGTATTCAGAGGCAGTTTTCTTCATTTGAAACAATGCTGTGTTGGTAAGAGAAACGTTTAACATGGCAGAACATATAACATGCCTAAAAATCAATTAGACATGAGATATTAAAGACTATTACAAAATGTGCATCAAACTGATGATCTGGAAGCTGACTGGTTTTGAGTGACGCAATAGACTTACCTCCAGCAAATATGGATGGCTCAGTTTGAAGGCCACCAGTGTTTCCCCTGTGTACATAGAATACAAAAATAAAACCAGATACGACAGTTAAAAAATTGTATACGTATGTGTAATTATGGGTTCTTGATGTCTGTAGTTCTCGAGAGTTTGCTGCATGTAACATTTTATTTTAGGAATACTTGTACAAGATGGACTGCATTTTGGTGCTTATATGTAATGTTAGTAATTTTGAAGTCAGACCTGCTAGAATCCTTGTTACAAGTTACTTGTGCCATTGTAGCGTTATTTTTCACTAGAGATACATTGCCATTTTTTGCAGCATATGTATCATTTTGTTTTGTGGTTTGTAACCTTGGTTGAAGTAGTTGTTAGCGTAGCTGCCATATTGTGTATGTTTCTAGCCCAGCCCGAGCTCAGAGGTGACGAGCCACCAGAACATTCCTGGCTGCCTGTTTCAGAGTGACCTCAGCAAGAAGAAAGGTGACTTCGTCTTCCAGACTGGCCATGTGATTGAAATTGTAACTAAGCTGTTTCTAGTGGTGCAGAATGCAATAGGAAAACCACCTGAAGTCAACATCAGTACAGAGTAAGCAGTTTATTACTAAGGCCATGTTTTATTCTGTAATTGAGTGTTTCATCTGTAGGTCTTTTAATCATAGTGTGAACTATGCAAATGCAATGTTAATAAAATCCAACTAGATGCAACAGTATGCAGATATTTATTTACTGCAAAGTCACTCTTCATGTTTTGGGTGTCACAGCACCCATCATCAGGAGTACTAAGAACTGTAACCGCAGTCTCTGGTACAGGTAACAATGAATTGTGATGCACGGAACCATACACTTAAAATACGCAAATGCAGTTGGCATTTGTTGAAGAATGGAATTCATGAACATTTATAGAAAAGTTTTGCTATTATACATGTGTGGAAGGTTTTTGGCAATGAATTGTGATGCACGGAACCATACACTTAAAATACGCAAATACAGTTGGCATTTGTTGAAGAATGGAATTCATGAACATTTATAGAAAAGTTTTGCTATTATACATGTGTGGAAGGTTTTTGGATCAAAATTCAATATTACATCCTGAATGATGTTTCAGTATTTTCTCAGCATCTGTGAAGAATACTGTTCCCTCTACTGTGTCTGCATACCATGAAATAATGTTCATAAATTATGCATATCAGTGAGAATTATCTAATGATTATGATCCAGTGACTTTTATGAGCAGTGACAGAAGACTGTTCACGGCATTTCCTTTTCATTGTTCATCAACATGTTAACATCAGTCATTATTTTTACGTGTCTCATATCAAAGTGTAGAATGTGAAAATTTGAAAATAGTAACTGGTATCATATTTAACGAAATAAAAGATGGCATTTCTACCCCCCCTCCCCCTTAAATTTATTGTTTAAATGCGTGGAGTTGTCTCAAATTCGAGTTTGGAGTGTTAAACTAGACCACAGCAAGCCAATTGTGACACTTCTTTGTGAGATATCACAATAGCATGACAGCATATCTCCAGAAGTGATGCTGTAGGGATTTAAGAAGTGCTGTGTATGCATTGTACTGAATGTGTGTGATGACAGTAAAGAGGTTCTGAGTGGTAGCAGTGAGTGTGAGGAAGACAAGGTACTGATTTTGAAGATGGACCCATGTAAGACACTGATTGGTAAAGGCATATTGTATGTCATATTTTATGTATTAACTGCATAAAATTAATTAATGGTAAAATATTTTTTCGCAGCATGTGTTTAATTCCAGGTCACATTAGGTTTCTTTTGGCCTGCATTTTTTATTATGGGGTTGTCTTTGATTAGGGTGATCTTGCATTTGGGTTAATATGGTAACGTCATCAGTTAACACTGCAGACATTTGTAGAACTGCAGTCAAATAATATCAGTGCTCATTCCATGGTACTGTTTATTTAAATTACTACAACAAATTTAATAAGCACATTCCAAGACTCTCATTAGACTTGCAAGGCATAATATGATGTTATGTAACATGGCTATCATAATATGGATCTCATTTTTTCATCCTGCATTTTGCTGATACCATGTCTGTAAACAGTCATAATGTTAGTTAACTTGTTGTGTAATATGCTTACTGGAGAATGTTATGCACTGAGTTATGTCTCATAATTTTCTGTTCTGGACAATTAATATTTAACACAAATGTATAAGACTTATTTATTTGTTTATTTATTTATTTATTTATTTGTAGTCTGTCAGTATTGTCTTCATCAGATAGCTTGATCCTTTCTAACGCGGGGTTGAAGAGGCAAGCTGGTCAGGAGGAAAACACAGCACTTGTAGCTCCAAACTTTTCTCTATGTTTCAAAAACATTGTCTTGTAACCCGCAGAACTCTGCAGTGTCTTTGAACAATTCAGTTTTTAACAAAAGGAAGGTCTAATAAAACACAAAATTTAACTTTAACAGAAGCAATTCCATTGCATTAGACAGTGTACTCCTATTCCCAAAAGAGTAGACTTTTTGGAACAAGCATAACGTTGCCTGGCCGTGCTGACCTGAACCAAGCGGTGATAGGACCATGCTGACAACAGCTGTATGCAATGTTAGGAATCTCAAATATCAAGTTATCTGATATGCACAGCAGTTCTTACCCCACAGTGTTGAGTGATGAGAGGAGAATGAACAATAATATGGAAGAATATGAAGGAAAGTGATCATGGCCTAATGTAAGGTGCTGTTCTGGAAGTTGTTTGAAGAAACTGGGGGAATTTGAAAACCTTCACTCAGGATTTTCGATATCCTGGGCGAGATATGAACTGAGCTCCTCTCGAATAGAAGTCAGAAGCACTTTTGACTGAGTCAGCTTGCTTGGTATACTTCCTATAAATATCCTATAAATGCAAAAGCAAAATATGTGGAAATATAACATATAAAACAGAAGTATAAATACAGTATATGAGTCAGTTAATGTGAAATAAGTGGTGGGATCAATGTAATATTATTACTTCATTATTACACAGCATAATGGCAAAACAGTGTTGTTTAAGAGTATCTTCAGGTTCTTAAAAAAAAACCCTTAGATTGCTTCTTGTTTTATGTATCGGTTTATATGTAGTCTCCAACCTTATATATGCAGTTTTCTAAATTATATTTCGTGTTTGTTTTACTCAGATTTGAGGCAAATTTTGGCCAGCAGACGGTGATGTTCACTTTCAAATGTGTGGGCCTTCCAGAGGTGCAGCCTGGACAGATCCGTATCCTGCGTAAGGGGAACAAGATGGAAGTTCTTGTATGAGGAGTAGCTCTCTTGGCTCATGCATCCATGAGGCATTAGATTTATAGGAAGGTAAGAATAATTCTAATCATGTTTGCTTTAAAGATTTGACTGAAAGGAACCTTATGTATAAACTTAAAGAATATTGTATTTACAGTAATATATTTATTTACATTTGCGTATTTGTATAGGGTTACATAGCTTCTGCATTACATTTTGCAAAATTGAAGCATTGTCTACTTCAATTCAAAATGTACAGTGACTTGTGTATTACAGCATCTCACAGCTGACTTTCTTGTTAGTTTTGATGTGTGTCTGTTAGGACTGATTACAACAGTTCCACCCATTTTTATTCACTCATATAATCTATGAATAACAATTTTTTTGAAAGCTATAATGTAGTTAGTTGTGAGGTTTCTTGAGGTTTCCACTGCAGATTTGTGTGTTTGAAACTAGAGCAGTCCATGTGCATTCTTTTTTTTGGTGAACAAAGTAGTGCTGGGATGGGCTTTTCTATCAATTACTCCAGATATACTGTGTCATTGCCATTCCACCAATGGCCCATACTGCTATTCATCCATCAACCTTCAGTGTTGTAAAATCATTATAGTTGATAGCATTGCTGAATAAGACAACTAAGAGTTACGTCTGTAGTTACTGTTATCCTGGAATGTCTAAGGTATTACATGACTGCTTTATATTTCATGAGACAGTGTAAATCATCTTTCAGTTATTCTCTGTCATTATGCACATTCACAAAATTGGGAAAAGTGACTATTACTTTGGCCATGTCTGTCTGTCTGTCTGTCTGTCCCTCTGTCTTCATGGAACAGCTGGGCTTCCACTGGATGGATTTTCTTTAAATTTAATATTTGGGTATTTATTGAAACTCTGTTGGGAAATTTCGAGTTTGATTAAAATCTGAAGAATGACAGGTATATTACATGAATATGTATGTATATTTATGATAATACCTCACTGTATTCTTCTTAGAATGAGAAATGTTTCAGACAGCAGTTGTAGAGAAAATCAAAACTGACATTTTAGGTTCAATAACTTTCCAAAAAATTGTGCCATTTATGAGATAATGTAAAAAATATGGTGCAGGCAGACAGGCCTCAGATGACAATATGCTGTGGCACATACACACTGCATGTTGGATAACTAAGGCCAACTACACACACTCAGAATAGGTAGTACTTATTGCTTTGACATGGCAACAATGGTTATGTGAATGTGTCTCCATGTTACATTTTTACATATGTTGCCTGCCTTTTTTTCTTCTTAATACTATTTGCTTTAATTGCATGCAGCCTTATTTGTGAACAGTGATACTCGTTTCTGTTGTGGCCTTCTTGGTTATGTTACCATGTGATCTGGTGGAACCACAGAAACCTGTTACTTGCATCAACAGAGTAGAATATCTAGGTAGCTTGTTCCTCTGAACCATGATTGACAACCTACCAGACTTTACTGTGTCATAATCTGGAAGACCTCAATCCAAATCTTTGCTGCCGTGATAAATTCAAATCTCATACACTTATTTGCTGTTCAGCTTGTTGTATTTAATTGCTTTTGGAGTGCCATGCTTTTTTTGTGACCTTTATTGGTCAGGTCTTCAGAAAATCTTTGAGCTAAGCAGATATTCTGTCTGTCCATGCTGGAATATAACTCCTGGGTGATTGGTGAAACTTGCTCTGAAATTCATGTGGCTCAGGATGGGGTCCTCTGTGAACATACAAGGGTGTATCCAAAAGTTCCAGGACAGTACTTGTAAAAAGAAGTTTGCGTACCTTGGATGTTAAATTCCTCCATCACCTTCAAAGTACTCCCCTTTTGCACGAATACAGCGGTTCCAGCGTTTCTGCCATGCTTGGAAGCATCTCTGGAAGTCCCTTTTTGGAATTGTATCAAGTACCCGCTGCGATTCCTCTTGAATCTCTTCATTGGTGTCAAATGTTCGACCCTTCATCCGAAGCTTCAGCTTGGGGAAGAGGAAAAAGTCACAGGGGGCCAGATTGGGTGAGTATGGGGGATAGAGGATCACTGTCATGTTGTTCTTGGCCAAAAACTGTGAAACTTTATAGGACCTGTGAGCCGGGGCATTGTCGTGGTGGATAATGAGGTTCTGGTTTTGCCATTTCTGTGGCCTCTTGCGCCGCACATTTTCACGTAACCTTCTTAGAACATCACAGTAGAAGTCTG
>Ga0123354_10002873_pt1 | contig 23327 bp, 23 predicted proteins | sample TergutLab28metaG_2_FD_97872 | JGI IMG/M metagenome (GOLD analysis project Ga0123354, IMG submission 97872) | Labiotermes labralis P4 segment gut microbial communities from Petit-Saut dam, French Guiana - Lab288 P4 | ecosystem: Host-associated > Arthropoda: Insects > Digestive system > Gut ... | reverse complement strand
TTTTTCCGGGCTGGTGAAGGCCAGAGGCGTGGTGTGGCCCGTAAGCACGGAGAATTTGACGCTGGTGGCGGAACTGGCGGACGGGACGCGTCTTGCGGGGCAGCATCTGCTGACGGGCAAAGAGTCCGGGCCGATCCGGGAACCGGTTTCGCGCGTCTATCTGGCCAAAAGCCAGTGCGAGACGGATGAGGTGACGGCAGAGGCCGGGCCGCGCGTGCGGGAGCTTATCGCAAAGGCACAGCTTATCTGCTACCCCATGGGGAGTTTCTATTCGAGCGTGGTGGCCAATGTGCTGGTGCGGGGCGTTGGGGACGCGATTGCCGGAGCCTCATGCCCCAAGGTGTTCGTGCCCAATCCCGCCGGGGACCCGGAACAGTTGGGGATGGGTCTTGGGGAGAGCGTGGGGGGGCTTCTTGGGTATCTGCGCGCAAGCTGCGTGACGGGGCCTGTGGACACGCTTCTGGACGCGGTGCTTTTGGACAGGCAATATCCGTATCAGGAGCCGCTTGGGCTGGAAGAGATTGAGAGGCTTGGGGCGCGCCGTATCGAGGCCGACCTGGGGTATAATCGGGCCACGGCCTCTTTTGATCCGGGGACGCTGGCCCGCGCGCTCGTGGCTTTGGCGAATGGGGAGTTGTGATGGCGCAGCAGGGGGATTTTTTTGACGCGCTCCACGAGGAGACCATGCTCGTTATGGCGGAGAATTTTTTCTGCCGCCGCAAGGAGATGGACGAATGGCTGGAGTGCTTCGGCACGCTTGCCAAGGAGGTTCGGGCCGCTGGGAGCCTGGCGCTGACGTATTGGCGGACGTTTTTGCTCCTTTTGGCGGATGGGGAGGAGGCCCGCACGCTCCTGGAAAAGGCAGGCATGGACGCGGCCGCGCTTGTCCGCGAGGCCGGAGCGTGCGAACCCGCGCACATGGAGATTCCGTTCGCGTTGACGTGGAAGGGGCGTCACCGCAAAAGCGCGCGGCGGGCGTATCTGGCGGCGCGTCAGGCCACGCTTGCGTATCTGGAGGGGACCTACAGGGCCGATCCCGTAAATCCCGCGCGCAAAACCGTGACGCCGAACTATCGCGGGCTTGCGGGGCTGGCCGAAAAAATCAACAAAGAAGCAGAGATGTTGAATAGCGGCATGTCGCCGTCGAACATGCTGGCCTACGTCAAGTCGCTGGACCCGGCCGAAGTGGAGAGGGAATCCCACGCCGGAGGCTTTACCGGCGAGGACATGGGCAAGCTCGATAGGGATATGGCCGTCAAATCAGTGGATTTCGAAGCGCTTGGCCTGCCGGTTCTGGCTGAACCCGTGCCCCTTGAGGAAATAGAACCGGCGCTCGATGCGGCGAGTAGGGCCGTGTTCAAGGAGAAACGCGCTGAGGCGATTGCGGCCATGCAACGGGTGAGCGGCCGTTAGAGCATTTTCCCTTTAAAGCGGAGCAACGCGTTCACCTCCGCCAGACAACAACGCCCGGATGGGTTGTTGTTCTTACAGTCGTTACCCTCCGGGCAGATATTCGTAACGGCTTTGAGCTTGTCTATGGTGTCGTGGCCCGCGGCAATCGCTCGAAGGACGGTCTTTTTGTCCACCTTGCCGCAATAGCACACGAGAGCGTCATCTGGAGCATCAAGAATCGGATTATGTTTCATACGCGCCTGCTGGAGTTGGTGGGCGGCGAAGCTGTACGAGAGCCAATCCGATAAGGGATCATCGGAAAACTTGATCCCGTTCGGATTGGCCGAGTGCAGCTGAGCCGCCGAGAGATCATTTACACAGTTCCAGATAACGCGCCGCGGCGCTCGTCCAGGAATAGTCGGTCAGTATGCGCTGCCGGGCGGCCTTGCCCATGGAGTCTCGTAATCCTTCGTCCTCAATGAGTTTAGCGAGTACCTCGGCCAAAGGTTCCGGCTTGTCTGGCGGCACGAGAAATCCGGTGACGTCCGGGACGACCAGTTCTTCGCAGCCCGCGATGCGGGTTGTCGCCACGGCAAGCCCCGAAGCCATGGCCTCAAGCACGGAGTTCGGCATCCCTTCGTCACGGGAGGGGAAGAGATAGGCGTCCATGTCGTGCATGGTTTGCGCGATCTCTTCGCGGCGCATCCAGCCCCGGAAGACGATCCGGCCGGAAAAGCCCAAGTCGCGGGCCTGGTTTTCCAAATCCGCGCGCTGCGGGCCGTCTCCCGCCAGGTGGAACTCCCAGGCCAGATTTTTGGGGAGCATGGCCAGGGCGCGAAGCCCCACATCGAGTCCTTTTTGGAACACCAGCCTGCCGTGGAAAAAGAACCGCACCGGCCCCGGACGGCGAGGGGCCTCGCGCGGTGCGAAGAGCGCGGTGTCCGCGCCGTGGGGGATGATGGGATAGTCGAGGCCCGGCTCGAAGGCGCGGGCCAGGGCGGCAAGCCCCAGGCTGTTGGGCACGACGGCTTTGGCGCGCTTCCAGACAAAGCGGATGGCCGGGCCTGACAGGGCGTGCAGCCGGGCCAGATCGTAGGGCTGGAAGCCGGGCACGTCGCCGCCGCCCAAAAAAACCACGTAGGGCGTGCCGGTCAGGAGCTTGGCCAGCCAGGCGGGCGGGCCGCAGGGGATGCCGAAGAAGGCGATCATGGCGTCGGGCTTGAAATCTTTAATGATCGCGGGCAGGTGGAGGCTGGCGCTCGCCATGAACACGGCCATTTCCCAGATGGCGCATTTTTCTTCCCTGCGGCGCACCGTGGGGATGCGGCGGATGGTGAAGCCCTGGGCGTCCTCGGTTCTCGGCAGCCCCCGGAACGCCGAAGTGACGACCTGCACCGTAGCGCCCAGGCGGGCCATTTCCCGCGCCAGGTTGGCTGTGGCGTTGCCGCCGCCGCCGCCCAGGGGCGGATATTCGTAATTTAAGCAAAGGATGCGGCTCACGGTGTTTTCTCCGGGAAAAATTGGTAGAATGGCGGCTGATTATCGGCAATTCCGGCAGAAAAGCGCCGCCGAAATGACGGCCAAAATGCCGGGGTCGCGCCCGGCGAACGGCGGGGCCAGAAACCTCGACACGGCCGAAAAGCCGTCAGTATCCTTTTCATATTCCAGGACATTTACCTGAAAACCGCTTTGCGTCAAGGCCCGCAGGTGATCGTCCAGCCGCTGCCTGGTTAAGTCGCCGGGATTTAACAAATTTTCCCAGACCTTTTGTGAAAATGTCAAAAACTGAAAGGAATACTTGAAGAAATGATCCCGGTAGTCCACCCGGTGAAGCATGATCCCGTCCGGACTAAGTATTCGGGAACACTCCATAAAAAGGGATGGCAGGTCGGCCGCATGCTCCAAAACCGAATTGGAGACAATGCAGTCAACGCTGGCATCGGCCAGTTCGGCCAGGCTTTTGATCCGGTGGACATTCTCAAAGATAACTTGTGGATAGCGCTCATGGGCGCGTTCAAAAAGTTTGGCGTCGAGGCCCGGATCAAGCGGGGCGAAGGGTTCCACGCCGATCCATGCGCCGCCGAAGCGGGCGACCCACTCATAGCCGGTTCCATTGGCCGCGCCGCAGCCCAGCTCCACGACCGAGCGGTTTTTTCCATCCAGGAGGTCAATGCCTCCCACATGGAGCAGCCGCTGGTACGCATCCACGATGGGGGCCGGGTCCAGACGCCCCTGGTTCACCCGCCAATAGGGGATAAATCGTCCGAGCTTGTCCAGAAGCGCCCCGGGAAAGAGAAACCGGCGGATGAGGCGCAGCGGAATATATTCGAGATTGCCCCGGATCATGCCGCTTTTCCTAAGGGATGGCGGCCCAGCACCCACAGATTCCACAAAAGAAGGCGGTGATCGGCAATGCCCGCCAGGTGTTCGCGTTCCCGGTGTTCAATGAAGCCTCGGTCGAGGCTTGAGGGGAGCGTTCCTCCGGCGAGCGACAGGCGGCCTTCCTTGAACCACTGGCCGACCGGCGCGCCAAAGCCTTTTTTGGGGCGGTGCAGGATGTCCGCCGGAAGAAGCGGCTCCATGGCCTTTTTCAAAATATACTTCCCGGAGCCGTTGCGGAATTTGAACTGGTGCGGGATGCGCCTGGCCAGTTCCACCACCTCGGTATCCAGGAAAGGCGCGCGCACCTCCAGAGAGTGCATCATGCTGGCCCGGTCCACTTTGGTGAGGATGGAGTCTTGGAGATAAAGCCTGGCATAGAATTCCAGGGTCTTGTCCACGATATCCGCGTGGGGGGTCTCGTCCCAGATTTCGATGGCCTCGGAGTATATTTCTTCGGGATCGCAGGGCGCGCCAAAGAGTTCCGGCAAAAGCGCGGGCTCGACAGGCCCGAGCCATACCGGATTCCAAAGCGGTTCAGGGTAGGAGAGTCCGGCCAGAAAGCGGTTTACCTTGAAGGAAAGGTGCATGTTGGAGTGGCCGACGGGAAGCCTGGCGGCCACAAGCCGCAGGGCCTTATGCACGGGTTTCGGACACAAGGCGGCAAAGCGTTGGGCGGCGGCCAGGGCCTTGAACGGATCGTACCCGGCGAAAAGCTCGTCCGCGCCGTCTCCGCCAAGGGCCACCGTCACCTGGCGCCTGGTCTCGCGGCACAGAAGACTTGTGGGCAGAAGCGAGCTGTCTCCCATGGGTTCGTCCAGGCGGGCGGCGAGCGACGGAAGAATGTCCAAGGCCTTTTCCAGCGAGAGGGTCTCCTGGGTGTGGATGGTGTTCAAGAGGCGCGCGGCGCGCTGGCTGTGGACCGATTCATCAAAGCTCGCCTCGGCGAAGCCCACGGAAAAGGTGCGCAGGCCATCCACGCAGGGCACCGCAAGAGCCGTGACCGCAGAGGAGTCAATACCGCCTGAAAGAAACACGCCAAGCGGCACATCGCTCATAAGCCGTTTTTTCACGGCCCGGCCAAGCGCCTCTCGCAGTTCGCCGCCCCAGGTTTTTTCGGGATCGGCGGGCAGCGTGTCCACAGGCTCCACCCGGTAGGACCAGTAGCGCTTGAGCGACACGGAAAAATCCGTGAGAGAGACAGTCATGTTCCAGCCGCCCGGCAGCTTTCGCACGCTTCGGTAGAGGCTCAGCGGGGCCGGAATAAAGCCGTAGGCGAAATATTTGCGTAGGGCGCCGATATCCAGGCTGCCGGCCACTCCAGGATGGATATTGAGCGCGGTCAGTTCCGAGGCGAAGGCGAAGAGGGTGGCGCTTGCGTGGTAATAGAGGGGTTTTTTGCCGAAACGGTCGCGGCTCAAAAAGAGTTCGCGCCGCTCTCTGTCATGCAGGGCAAAGGCCCACATGCCGGAGAGTCTGGCGGGCAGTCCGGCTCCCCATTGCCTGTAGCCGTGCAAAAGCACTTCCGTGTCGCAGTGGTCGGTCGTAAAGCGGTGACCCAGGGCGAGAAGTTCGCGGCGAAGCTCATTGTGATTGTAGATTTCGCCGTTGAAGGTGACTGTCAGCGCGCCGTCTTGCGTGGACATGGGCTGCGCCCCGTAGGCGAGGTCCACAATGGCTAGGCGGCGATGGCCCAAAAAGACGTTATCCGGGGCGTAATGGGTAAATCCCGAGCCGTCCGGGCCGCGGTGGATCAGGCGGCTGTTCATGGCGTGGAGCGCGGCCTCGTCGCCCGGACCGGCGAAACCGCAGATGCCGCACATAAAGGGTCAGTCCTTGTGGCCGCAGTTTCTGGTCCGGTCCACGATGTAGGTCGGCTTGTTCTGGGATTCGTGATAGGTGCGCATGAGGATTTCCGCGATAAGCCCTATGAAGATGGACATAAAGCCCACAAGGGAGAAGAGCGTGACGATGAGCGGCAGGGGGGTGGCAATGAAGCTCGTGGCATGGAACCATTTGAGATAGAGCATAAACAGAAAGGACAAAAAGGAGACGAGAAGCGAGATAAGGCCAAAGCCGCCGAAGAGATACATGGGTTTCTGTGAAAATTTATCCAAAAATTTCACGACGATAAGGTCGAGAATGACTTTAATCGTGCGGTCGATGCCGTACTTGGACACTCCGTGCATGCGGGGGTGGTGGGTGACGCCGATCTCCGTCACTTTCGCGCCCTGCCACGTGGCGTAGATGGGGACGAAGCGGTGCATCTCGCCGTAGAGCTTGACGCCCTTGATGATCTCCTTGCGGTAGGCCTTGAGCGAGCAGCCATAGTCGTGCAGGCGCACGCCCGAGATGTGGGAGATGAGAAAATTGGCGACATGGCTTGGGAGGTTGCGCTTCAGGGGGTGGTCCTGGCGGTCTTTTCGCCAGCCCGAGACCACGTCAAAGCCCTCGGCGAGCTTATCCAGGAGTTTTGGGATATCCGCGGGATCGTTTTGCAGGTCCCCGTCCATGGGGATGAGGATGTCGCCGCGCGCGGCGTCAATGCCGGCCATGATGGCCGGAGTCTGGCCGAAGTTGCGGCGCAGATGGATGGCCTTCACGCGGCTGTCCGCGCGGGCCACTTCCTGCAAGCGCACAGCGGTCTGGTCCGTGGAGCCGTCGTCCACGGCGATGATCTCGTAGTCGTGCCCCAGGGCGTCTAGCGTGCGGGTGAGAGTCTCGTGGAGCGGGAAGATATTGTCCTCTTCGTTATAGAGGGGCACGATGATGGACAGGGACGTATCGGGCATGGCTAAATATCCCTGTCGTAGAGTCGGAAAGTCCGCCAGCGGCGGCCGCCGAACATCTGGAGGGTCTTGTTCCATTTGACGAGCGATTCCGGGATGAGCGAACAGTCGCACCAGATGTGGTTTGTCTCGGTGCGCCAGCGCAGGAGGGTGAGCATGTTGTTTAAGATGAGCGCGTGGTGGAGCTTACGCCACTGGTGGGATTTCTCCACGCCCAGAATAACCGCCCGCACGGCTTTGAGAGGCGCTATGCGGCAGTCGTAGAAAAGACGCAGCATATTAAACCAGTTCAGGTTGCCTTTGGTCTTGTGCAGGGTGAGGTTGATATCCGGAGCGAGTACGGAAAAGGCCAGGATCTTGCCGTCCTCTTCGATAAAGGTCACCAGTTCGGGGCGCAGGATGGGCTTTAGCTGCGTGAAAATATCGTTGAACTGCCGCTCGGTCAGCGGCACATGCCCCCAGTTTTTGGACCAGAGCGTATTGAACATATTGAGGACTTCAGGAGCGCGGGCGATGAACTCACTGGTTTTGCCCGTGGTGATCGTGAGCCCTGCGGCGGACAATATCTCGTCGCGGCGGCGCCTCAGTTCCTCAATCGGCGCGGGCGGGGTGTCCATGATGTAGGCGTACCAGTCAAAAGCCTTTTTGAAACCCCAGCTTGTAACCAGCTCCTCGTAATAGGGATGGTTGTACGTGTGGAACATGACGGGACGCTCATGGTAGCCCTCGACCAGAAGCCCCACCTCGTCGTAGATGCCAAACGAGAGCGGTCCGTGCAGCTTCGTCTTGCCCTTGGCTTTGACCCAGTCCGCCGCCGCCTGGAAAAGCGCGTGGGCCGCCTGTTGGTTGTCCTCGCAGTCGAAGAAGCCGAAAAAGCCGGTATCCGCGTCGTGGTATTTTTCGTAGGCGTGGTTCACGTGCGCGCTGATGCGTCCCACGACCTTGCCATCCTCTCTGGCCAGAAAATATTGCGCCTCGCCCACTTCAAAAAAGGGGCCGCGCTTGGGGTCCAGAAAGGCGCGCAAATGGGGCAGCACCGGGGGAACCCAGGCGGGGTCCTCTCCGTAGAGAGCGAAGGGAAGCGCAAGAAAGGCTTCCATATCCTCTTTCGAGGCCACGGGCGTGACGCGTAGGTCCATGCTCTTATTTCTGCGGAATAATAGTCACCTCCGCCTTCATGCCTTCCTTGAGGGAGGCATCGGGATTGGGCAGGGTGAGTTCGATTTCATAGTAGGACGGCTGCGAGATCGGCGAGGGGACCGGGGTCCAGGGAATACGGCTTACCGTGGCCGGGAATTTTTTGCCGGGCATCGAGTCGAAGGTGACGGTGGCGGGGTCGTTCACGTGGAGCCTCAGCGTCTCGATCTCGTGGACCTGCGCGCGCACGAGCATGGGATCAAGCGTTCCCACCTGGAAGAGTTCCGTGCCCCCCGGGAGTTTGGCGCCGTTGTGCAGATCGGGATTAATCAAGACGACATAGCCGTCGATGGGGGCGGTTATGACGCCCTCGCTGGGCAGATTGCCGAAATTGGCCGAAGGGCCGAAGCGTTCTCTGTAGAGGCTTAGCCGCTCATTGGCCAGATCTTTTTCCACGGAAAGTTTTTCTTGCAGGGCTGTGCGTTGCTTTTCCAGCACGCCCAAGTCTTCGGCGTTTTGGGCCAGGGCTTGCGAGGTGGCCATGTTCTGTTTTTCCATGACCTGAAGCTCCTGGCGCTTGACCTTCAGTTTGTCGCTGTCGCGCGCCGTGGCGGCCAGCTGTTCCTCGAGTTCTTTGACCTCAACCAGCGAGAGGGCGCGTTTTTCGGTCATGCGGGTTTCGGGCGGAATTTTGAAGGTGGCCAGGGTATCACCTTTTTTGACGCGCTGGCCGATGGTCGCGGGCATGGAGGTGATTTGCGCGGTATAGGGGATCACAACCGAGAGTTTGAGCGGGCTGTAGAGCTTGCCGACAAAGGTGATTTCGCTTTCGGTCGGACTTGGAGCCTGGGCCGGAGCTTTGGCCTGCGCTGGGGCTGGGGTCTGCGCTTTTCCAGGCTGATTCTGGGCCTGGACGCCTGTTGCCGCAAGGGCGAGGGCGCACGCGCAAAGAAGGATAAACCGAGATTTCATGCGTTATTTCTCCCAGGAACTGACGTCAATGTACTGCTTTTGCAGGTCGCCGGTCATGTCCTTCAAGGCAAGCAGCGCCAAGTCGCGTTTGGCTTTTCCCATAATCATCTTCTGCCAGGCTTCATAAAAGTCCGCGCGGTCGGTCACGAATTTGTCGTAGTCCACTTCGCCGGTCTTGTAGTGGAACTCGGTCTGCTCATCCTTGAGCTTGGCGAGTTCCATGCGGGAATTGGCCAGGTTCGCGTCGGAAGCGGCGGCCTGATAATCGGTCAGGGCTTTCTGGGCCGTGACCATAAGCTCGAATTCCTTGGCTTTGGCGGTGGACCGCTGCTGGTCGAGCTTGTTGTACTGGCGGGCGATGTCCCGGCCTTTGGTCAGGTAGTTGAGCGGCATGCTGACGTTTATGCCGGGATAGAAGGGGAACGTGTCTTTCGTCTTCTGGCCGGCGCCGACGAGAGAATCCAGGGTCTGGAAGGTGAAGCCGAACGTGGGGAGCAGGCTCACAAAGGAGAGTCCGATATTTTTGTGCTGCAGGCTCTTGTCGTAGCCGGCCAGGCGCATCTCGAAAGAATGGCCGCGGACCTTCTCGTCCGTGACGTCGGCGGCGCTGAACGAGCCGAGAATTTCCTCTTTGGCGCCTTTCACGTTGAGGTCCAGCTTATTGGCAAAGGGCACTCCCATGATGAACTTGATGTCGTCCGTCACCTGGGCGCGCTGGGCGTTTAAGCTGTCTATTTCGGCCTTCACCATGCTGATCCTGGTTTCAGCCATACGGATGTCCATTTGGGTCGCCTGACCAAGACCCTGGCGCGTCTTGAAGAACTCCAGATTGGAATTGGCCGCCTCCATCTTTTTTTGCACGATGTCCTGCGCGTCAAGCAGCGCCGAAAGCTGGAGAAAATCTGCGGCCAGGCGGTGCAGCCCGTCGCTTATGACCTGCAGATGGCCGAGAATGGCCATGTTGACCATCTCTTTTTTGGCCGCGACGTCGAAACCGGAGACGATGGGGTTCCACTGGCTGGTGGAGAAGTTTATATTGTAAGGTTTGAGCGTTGTGGTCGGGATGTGGACGGGCACGTTCGTGGTGCTCTGTGAAATGGGGTCGTATTGGGCTTGATAGCCTGTCGTGTAGGTTTGCGGCAGGGTAAGCCAGTAAGTGGTGCTGATTGTCAGAGTGGGGATGAATCCCGCCCAGGCGTCCTGAACGTCCAGGCGTTTGGATTGGATCTCTATGGCGGATTTGACGAAAAGCGGCGACTGCACCAGGGCCACCCGCACGCACTCGTTGAAGTCGGCGGGCTGTTGTATGCTGGTGGACATCGCCCTGGGATCAATGGGCGGCGCGTCGGGTCTGTCAGGCGCATCGGGCGTGGCCGGGGCGTCCTTGGAGGACGCGCCGGATCTGCCGGACGCGGCGGCGGGATCGGTTTTTTCCGGCGCGTTTATCGGGGTGGCCGAGATCTCCTCGGGGGGCTCTTTGATGGTCTTCTTTGAGCTGGAAGCCTTTTTTGAGGCGGTCTGGGAGGTTCCCCGAGGCTCTTGAGCCGCTTTTTGGGCGGTCTTCGTCTGCGCGACGCAGCCGGTCAGGGCGACGCACAGCGCAAGACCAGCCAAAAGAGAGTAGGCGAGCGCGGCCCGCATCTTTGAACCGTTCGCGGAAAGCCGCGATTTTTCGACGAAATAACGCATCCTTCATTTCCCCCAAACTCAAACTAATACGGCGTCAAGACTCCGCCCGCCAAAAGGTCTTTGCGGGAACAGCGGTCGGCGGTGGCCGCGTCATGGGTGACGATGACCATGGCCACCCTGGCCTCTTCGGTAATTTTCACGAAATAGTCCATGATCCGTTCGGAGTTGGCCTGGTCGAGCTGGCCGGTGGGTTCGTCAGCCAGGATGAATTCGGGCTCGTTGACCAGGGCGCGCGCAATGGAAACGCGCTGTCTTTCGCCGCCGGACAGGCGGTTGGAAGGCTGGCGCGCCCGGTGTTCCAGATTGACGCGCCGCAGGGCCTCCATGATTTTGTCCGCCCGTTCCCCGCGTTTAACCCCGGTGTAGATAAGGGGCAACTCCAAATTTTCATAGACCGTGGAATTCTCAAGCAAATCACAACTTTGGAACACGAAGCCCATTTTTTCGCGCCGGAAGATCGCCTGGGCGGCGCGCGAAAGCGACAGCACGTTCACTCCGCTCACGTTGTAGATTCCGGACGTGGGCGGCTGAAAGATGCCTAAAATAAAAAGCAGCGTGGATTTGCCCGATCCCGAGGGACCCATGATGGCCACCATCTCGCCGCGCCGCACTTCCAGGTTGATGTCTTTCAGTACGGAGATCGTCTCCGTGCCGGAAACATAGTCCTTGGCGAGGTGCTTTATATCGATGACCAGTTCGTTGTTACTCATAGCGCATGGCGTCCACGACCTGCATCCGGCTGGCCCGGATGGAGGGATAGAGTCCGGCTCCTATGCCAAGCACCACGGCAAAAGAGAGCCCGGCGGTCAAACACAGGAAAAAGAGGCCTTCCGGCGGCCTGGAGCCAAGCGTCCGGCTCATGTATTCGATGCCGATGCGGCTTAGTATCACGCCCAAAAGCGCGGCTGAAAACGTGACGCTTAAGGCCTCAAAGAGAAACTGCCAGAGAATGTCCGAATCTTCGGCTCCCATGGCTTTTTTGAGGCCGATTTCCCGGGTGCGGGCGCTGACGGCGGCCATCATGATGTTCCAGATGCCGAAGCCTCCAAGCACCAGCGTGGCCCCGATAGAGGCATAGATGAAAAGACTCACCCACCAGAACATCCGCTGCACCTGTTTCAATGGGTCCCAGGCCACCTGGATGCGAAGCCCTTTGGCCTCCTGGTGCGCCTTGATGACATCGGGCAGTTCCTTGGCCACTGGAGCCACATCGTCCCAGGTCTTGCAGCGCACATAGACGCTCGTCAGCTCCGAGATGTCGGGAATACGCGCGGAGGCCGTGGTGATGGGCAGAAAGAGCGTGAAGGTTTTATCGGCCACGCGCACGCCGCCTATTATTCCCACCACAAGATAGAGATTGTTTTCGATGTTCAAAAACTTGCCGAGCGAGGCCTCTTCGCTCCCAAAGACGATGCGGGCCGCGTCCTGGCCCAAAACGCAGACCTTGGCCCCCTCGGCCACTTCCTCCTGGGTAAAGAACCTGCCCTGGCGCGGCACGAAGGAGAACAGAGCCCAGTAATTGGCGTCCACGCCGATCACGTTGAAGGCGAAGAGCCCTTCCTTGTAAGAGATGGAAGCCCCGGAACGCGTACGGGTTCTGGTGATTTCCCTAACGCCCGGAATCTGCTCTATGGCCTTTAGCGTACTTTCCTGAAACGACCCCTGCCGGTCGTACATCACGGGGTCGAAGTGGGCGGCCATGATGGTGGCCCCGCCCAGGAGGTCCAGGTCGTTATTGAAGTTGGCCTTGAGATCGCGGCCCATGGTGACAATGGTGATAAATCCGGCGGTGCCGAGCGCGATGGCGGCCATGACGCCAAGATAGCGGCGTCTTTTGCGGATCACTTCCCGGATGCTTATGCGCAAAAGATCGCCGAAGCGCAAAAACTTCGTGCCCCGGTCAGGGGGGAGAAATCCGGCCTGCCGGAGGGTTTGGAGCGTCGTATTGGCCATGTACTCTACGGGAAAGGGACGTCTCTTTCAAAAAGAAAGACGGTCCCGCGCGTTGTACGGTTACAAAATGGACTGGCCCGACCGCGCCCCGGCAATGGTGGGCGCGTCCGGGACGGCTGCGCCGTCCGCAGCCTTTTCGTCCTCGTCCTGGATGCGGATACGGTATTTGCGGGCCATCTTGTCCATGACCTCGAGAACGAAGTCGAGTTGCCGGTCTTCCTGGGTGGCCATGCACGCGGTGCGGATAAGCGCCTGACCGCGCGGCACGGCCGGATAGATGGCCGGCAGGGCGAAAATGCCCCGGTCAAAGAGTTCATGCGAGAACATCAGGGCCTGCGCGTCCGTGCCCACGGTGATGGGGATAATGGGCGAGAGCGAATCGGCGACGCGCAGTCCCATATCCCGGTAGGCCTTGCGCATGCGCCGGGTGACCGCGTGCAGACGCTCGACGCGTCCGTCGTCGGCCTCCAGGATGTCGATGCAGGCCAGCGCGGCGGCCGTGCTGGCCGCCGGAAGCGCGGCGGAAAAAATTTGCGTGCGCGACTGGTTCTGGATGTACTCCAGCACGTCCACGTGGTCCGAGGCGATAAATCCCCCGATGGAGGCAAAGGCCTTGGAAAAGGTCCCCATGATGAAGTCGGTCTCTTGCACCACGCCGAAGTGGCTGGCCGTGCCCCGGCCGTTCTGGCCAAGCACCCCCAGCCCGTGAGCGTCGTCCAGGTAGAGAAGCATATCCGGGAATTGTTTTTTCAGCGCGGCGATCTCGTCCATAGGGGCCACGTCGCCGGACATGGAAAAGATGCCCTCGGTTATGAGAAGCGCCTCGCCGTCAAAATCCTGCTTGGAGGTCTCCGCGGCGATTCTGCGGGCGGCGGAGGCCGCGTCGTTATGCGCGAACGTACTCATTTTCTTGGCGCCGCCGAGGCTCGCGAAGATGGAGGCATGGTTTTCGCGGTCGCACAGCACATAGTCACTCGGCGTCAGCAGACACCCGAGCGCCCCCAGATTGGTGGAAAACCCGGTGACGTGCAGCACGGCGCGCTTTTTGCCCACAAAGGCCGCCAGGCGCTCTTCCAGCGTCTGGTGCAGGAGCATGTTGCCCGAGAGAAAACGGGAGCCGCCGGGACCCGTGCCCATGGCATAGACGGCGGAAGCGGCCGCTTCTTTGACCTTGGGAGAGTGGGCCAGACCCAGATAGTCGTTGGAGCCGATCATCACCAGGCGTTTGCCGTTGACCTCGACCTCGGTCCCCCAGGAACGGGTGATGGGACGAAAATAGGGATAAAGGCCGGAGGCCTTCAGATCGAGGGCTATGGCGGAAACTTTCTGGCAGCGTTCGTGCAACTTCATGGGGTCTCATCCTTCCGCGGTGGATTTGCCATAGGGCGCAATACAAGATCGGCGCGAATGTTTAGAGACGGGCATGTACTCCAAAGGGGCTTCTCTCGCAACCCTTAGGGCGGGAGCGTCATTTGCCGGGCCAGTCGAGATATTCCCTGACGCGGCGGACGTTCTCCCGCATGATGTCGGAGAGGGCCAGAAAGGCCCGGACGCTCTGGCGCGGAAACGTCGTGGTGAAGAAAATTTCGTCGTTGTCATCGGCCATCACGAAGACGTCGCTGCGGCGCCAGACCTTGTAGTCGGAAAACCATTCCAGGCAGATCCAGACCAGACGTTCGCGGTTGTCCGTGGTCTTTGCCCTGGCGACTCCCCAAACATAGGCTCCGTCAAAGGTCTCAAAAGGGCGGAAGGTAACGGCTTCCGAGCGCTCGTAGGTGAGATCCGAAGAAGCGCAAAAGCCCTTGGCCGCTGTTTCCCAGGCCGCCTGATAGTCGCTCTTGGCATAGCCGCGCAGCCCAAGCGGCGTGTAAACATAGTTGTTCCACAGGGCAAAGCCCGCGATGGCGATCACGAGCGCGGCAAGAAGGGAGAGCAAAATCTTCTTCATGGGGTCTTATCCCCGCCGCCCGGCCAGGCAACGGTCCAGTCGGGATCGCCAGGTCCCGCTCCCGGTCCCAGAGTGAAGGACGCGTCGTCGCAGGCGAACCACCCCATAGTCCATTTTTCCGCTCTAAGCCGTTTCGCGCGTTCGAACTTTTCCTGGCCCAGGCTCAGATCCGCAGCGGTCCGGGCCTGTCTGGCCATGGTTTTCATCAGGGCGAATTCCGTACGCTCTTTGTTGGCAAGAACATGAGCGGGCTGATCGCCGCGCTTGTCGAGTTCTTCCAGGCGCATCACGAGAGCCTCGTTGAAGTGGCGGTAAAAAGCGCACCGGCGCTCTTTTACAGCAAGCGACTGGTCGGCGGTATGGACAAGCACCGGGAAAAAGAGCCTGGGAAAGGCCACCGTGGAGACTTCCGGCACAGTGATGAGCCCCACGCAGAAGACAGCGGCCAAACCCAAAAAGAGTACGGCTTTGGCGAGCCGGTTCTTACCGGGGTGCATGGGCGTCCTCTTTGAGTCTGTAAACCACCATGGGGGCTTGCGGCGGGCCTACGGGGAGGAAATGGTGAAATTGAGGGCCCGGCCGGTTGCCGAAAGTTTCGTCGGGGAAGGGCAGTTCGATGCGGTCGTAGTCGCGGCCGAGGTTTAAGCGGGTGGTGATGAATTCTCTGGGGGCGAACAGCACGCCGTCGCGGTTGGCGCGCACGTCGCGGCGCATGAGAACCCAGTCCGGCTTTTCGGCCGGATCGATGGGGCCTTGCAGTCCGCCGATGACCCGGAAAGGAGTATAAAACTGCAGCGGCATGTCGTCGTATTCGGCCAAAATGGTCTGCCCGGGCTTGGCATGGGTCAAAAAGAAGTCAACAAGGCCGATGTTCACGTCCGGGTAGCCGCAGATGCTCTCCGTCAAAAAGAGTTTCAAGGGGAGATTCACGGAGGTGAGCATCCTGAAGTCATTTTCCCAGGGACGGTTGGCGATGCCCAAGGCGTCCATGGGGACGATAAGCATCCAGTTGGTGAGACCCGTCAACACCAAAAAAAGTACGCCGCTCGGCCGTGAGAAGCGCCACAGGCAAACCCCTGCCCAGCCAAGCAATATGGCGCAAAGCGGGTAGAAATGGACGATGTAGCGGTGGAAGCGCTGCGGGAAGATCGCAAGAATCAGCAAACTGCCCACCATAACGAGCGTCAAAAAAAGGCAAAAACGCTCTTTGGGATCCTGCGGTCCGCCGCGGCCCATAAAAAAGCCCCGCCAGCGCCAGGCCAGCACGGCCAGCACCGGCAAAGGGATCATGAACATCACCCAGTCCGAGAAGTACATCTCCACATTTTCCGGGATGACCATGACGTTAAGAAGCGTGGACTGGCGTCCCAGTTGATACAAAAAAATGCCCGGCACGATCAGAAGGCACGAAAACGCAATGACCAAGCCCACGCGCCGCCACGTTACGGATTGCCTGTAGAGCAGAAGCGCGGCCACAAGAAGCGGCGGGGCCAAAGAAAAAAGCAGCAGATAGTTGGCGTGAAAAAGAACCCCAAGCGCAAGGCCGATGAGCGCCGTAAGTCCGAGCTTGCGCTTCCAGTCCCCGAGAAACGCCCAAAGCACTAGAAGCACAATGAGTCCGCCCGTGGAATAATACCGTCCCTGCCTGGCATACAGGAGAAAAGGGACGCTTAACGCAAGCAGCGTGGCGCTTACTCTGGCCCAGGCCCTGTCGTCAAAGCGCGAACGGATGAGCAGATAGACGGCGGCGATGCAGCCAAGTCCCGCCACCGCGAAAAAAAATCTGGCCCAAAACGTGGAACCCGGCCCTATAAGCTGTCCGGCCGCCGACATGTACACCTGAAGCCAGGGCGACCAGCGCCAGATCATGTCTTGGTCGAATTCGCGCCGCTCCTCCTGGGAGATGACGTTTACTCCGTCAAAGGCCATGGGTACGCCGGTTTTAATCACATTACGGGCCAGATTGGCGGTTTCGGCCTCATCCTGCCACAGAGGCCGCTGGCCCAGATGGTAGAAAATAAGGAACGCTCCCAAGACCAAGATGGCCAGGAACACCGGATCGCGCCAGGCTGACGCGGCTGTATCGCGGGGGATGTCTCTCATTTGGCGCGGCTTCTCTACGCGCAAAACGCTCCCAAGACAAGCCTCGCGCCTTCCTGCTTGACAGCCGCCAGGGGGCAAGGTTTATAGCCGTGACAATTATTCCTGGAGGATTTTTCTTATGATGAACGGCAAAAAAGTGGTGGTGGTCATGCCGGCCTACAACGCCGCCGCCACCCTGGAACGCACCCTGGCCGAGGTGCCCCGCGATATTGTGGACGAGGTCATCCTGGTGGACGACGCCAGCCGCGACAACACCATCGAACACGCCAGGTCTCTCGGCATCAAATGCTTTCTGCACGAACGCAACTGGGGATACGGCCGCAACCAGAAGACCTGCTACACCGAAGCCCTGAAACTCGGCGCCGACGTGGTCATCATGGTGCATCCCGATTACCAGTACACGCCGCTTATTATCCCCGCCCTGGCCAATCTCGCCACTTCCGGGTTCTACGACGCCGTGCTCGCCTCGCGCATCCTCGGCGGAACCGCCCTGGCCGGCGGCATGCCCGGCTACAAATACATCGCCAACCGCTTCCTCACAGCGTCCCAAAATTTGCTCATGGGCGCCAAGCTCTCGGAATACCACACCGGCTACCGGGCTTTTACCCGCAAGGTGCTGGAAACCCTGCCCCTCTGGGAAAACTCCGACGACTTCGTTTTCGATAACCAGATGCTCGCCCAGGTTCTCTACTTCGGGTTCAGCATCGGCGAAGTGAGCTGCCCCACGAAATACTTCAAGGAAGCAAGCTCCATCAACTTCAAACGCAGTTGCACCTATGGCTTCGGATGCCTCAAAACCGCCTGGCAATACCGCGCGCAAAAATGGGGCTTCGGCCATAACAAAGTCTTCGACCCCAACGGCCGGGGCCTCTCCGACCCCGAAGCCGGCTACTATACCGACCAAACCGCTAACTGCGAGTAGCTAGCCAGGGGGCGCTGCCCCCTGGACCCCCGCCAGGGAGGTGTGACCTCCCTGGACCCTGCAAATAAACTACGCGGCCCGCATTGACCAAATGGTCAATGCGGGCCGCGTAGCTGGTGCAGGGCGGATCCCTGCTGGTTAGTTTACTTTACTGGGTAACGCGCCAGGTGCCGTCGGGCTGGCGGCAGGCGGTGCCGCTTCCGGTTTCCGGTCTGCCGTCAACGGTGATGTTGGTGGTGAATTGGCGGCAGGGGGTGTTGTTGTCGTTGAAGGTGCGGGTGGGGGTGAATTGGGACTGCGAGTTCGTGTTGGGATTGTTCCAGGTTGAGGACTGTCCGTCCGGGGTGTTTTCCAGGGCGTTTTGGGCCTGCTGGCGGTCGTAGTTATCCCAGAGCGATCCCAGGTAGCCGCCCACAGCGCCGCCGACCACGCCGCCGGCGATTATGCCAAGCACCCGCGCCGTGGGATCTCTGCCGCCGATGGCGTTACCGGCTATGGCGCCGCCTATGGCGCCGCCGATCATGCCCACGTCCTGTTTGCGGATGCCCTGGCCGTCCTGGGCGCAGGACGCCAGCCCGGCGCACAAGAGCGCCACGCAGACGATTCTGGCGATTCTGGAAGTGGAAAACATACTGGCTCCTTTTTGGTTGTCAGGAGATGACAACGGTGTATTTTTTAAGAAACTCCACCGGATTGTAGCTTAATTTGGCTTGGCGCAGCCCTTCGTCCCCCAGGTCTTGTTCGCGGTTGACCAAGGTATGCTCCTTGGCTTGGTGTTCCAAAAACATCTGATTGATGGCCTGATAAATTCCCCTAAACCCGGTATGTCCTTTTTCAAAGTGAATGACAAGCGTGGAGTTGTCCAGGGCTTCGGCCACGGTATAGGCGATCATGCGGCCGTCGATACGTATGGCGCCGCCCAGGAGGTTTGGCAGGCGGTCCCAATTTTTCACCACGCGGGCGATGGCGGTGTTTTCGGCCTTTAGGGTGGCGTCGTCTTCGGATTCGCGCCATTGGCTCCATTCCAGCTGCATCTGGAGGACCTCTTCGATGCAGTCGGCCGTGAGGGGATGGTAGTCGAAATCGTAGGTACGGATGAACTGGGAGAGCAGGTTACGCTTTTTGTGGAAACGGTTGCCGGAGAGATTGATGAGGTCAGAGATGGAATAGATGTAGTCCCAGTGTTCGCGGGCTTCTGTGAGTTTCACGCGGCCGGGCAGGGCGCCGGACCAGAGAGCGGCCAGTTTTTCGGGCACGCGGATGAACGTGCCGCCCTTAGTGAGGACAGGGCAATGGGTCCAGTCCATTGTTTCCCAGGGACCGACGGGAGCCCAGCGGACGCCGTTTTCGCCGCCCTGCCTGATCCAGACATGGGTATCGCCGAAATGCCATTCCAGGCCGTATTCTTCGCACCAGCCCCAGAGGTTGGCGAAGGAATAGTCCGAGACCTTTTGGGGACATGCGGCCAGGCTGGCGAGGTACTTAGCCTGGCCATCGAGAGAGAGGGAAGTGTAGATTGTACTCACGCGTGCGGATTCCTTTGTTTCATCATAGAGTATTTGGCCCAGTTTTTGAACTGGAACATGAAAAGCAGGGCCGAGGCCTGAACCATCTGGGAGACCAGCATGGAAAACCAGACGCCGTCCGCCGTGCCCCAGGCCTTCCAGCCCAGCCACCAGGCCACCGGCAGACGCACCAGGCCGACGGACAGTATGAAAACGAGAAACGTGTACATCGTGGCCCCGGCTCCGGTCAAAGCGCCGCCGATAATCATGCTGGTGCAGGTAAAGGGAACGGCCGACAGGTTATAGCGCAGATAGCTTATGGTTTGGGCGGCCACGTTCGGGTCGTTGGTGAAGATGCCGGCCACTTCGGGCAAAAAGAACCAAAGCGGGATTGAGACGGCGGTCATGACCGCGACGCCCAGCCTCCACACCCGGTAGCCCATGCGCTTGGCCTCGGCCTTGTCGCCCGTGCCCAGGGCGTGTCCAACCATGATTGAGGCCGACGAGTTGAACGCCACGGCGGGTAGAAATATCGCGGATTCCACGCGCCCGCCCCCGGCGAAACCGGCCAGCGCATCCACGGCCCCGGACGGCAGGCCGTTCAGAACGACCAAGAGCGTCAGATATCCCATCTGCCAGATAACCTGCACGAATCCCGCCGGCCAGGCCACCTTGAACACATACGGGGCGGCCGCGCGCATCCAGCGCCACGGCGCGAACATCGCGCGCACAAGAAGTTTGGCCCGCGCAAGCAGGATGACGTTCAGCAGAAGACCGCCGCACGACGACCAGAACGTGGCCCAGGCCACGCCCATGTAGCCCATGTCGGGCATCCCCCACCGGCCGAGCCCCAGACCGAAATCGAGCCAGGTATTCAGCAGAAACGTGACGGCCATCGCCGCGAGCGGGACCATGACCATCTTGTGGGCGCGAAGCACCGTGTTGGTGAGGATAGTGAGATAGTTGACCGGCAGGATGCACAGGAACACCCCCAGGATGCTCCGGGAGGAAGCGAGTATTTCAGCGGGGACGTTCAGGATGGAAAGGAACGCGTCTCTGAAGATCAGGCCGCACGCCAGGATGAGCGCGGAGAAAACGACGCCCATGGAAAGACAGAGTCCGCCGTAGCGCAGCGCCCGAAGTCTTTTTCCCGCGCCAAGCGACTGCGTGAGCGCCGCCACCGAGCCGTTGGCCACGGCCAGGGCCACAACCAGAAAAATGGAGGACGCCTGCGAGATAAGCCCCATGGCCGCCTGGGCGTCCCGGCCGATAATCCCGCATACATAGACGTCGAGCGCTCCAATGGCGAACTGAAAGAACATCATGAAGAGCTGAGGCCAGGTGAGATGCCAGATGGAGCGATAGGGCGAGGAAGCCGGACACATAGGGGTTGTTCAGGTTCGCGTTGACTCGTTGGGAGTGGGTTGGGCGGGCCTATGGGTACGCATGTCGGGCCAAAGGGTCAACAGGGATTGCGGAAAATCCCGTTGTATGCTGTGTGCGGCATAATCACAGTCAATAAAAGAGAGGGGCGGCTCATGGACACGGTGAATCCCACGCTACGGCTGCATTTGTGGCTGGAGACTCCTGGGGGGATGCTTTTGGGGCTTGGCCGGGCTGAGCTTCTCCTGCGTATTCAGGAGACCGGATCGCTCAACCGCGCGGCCAAGGCCATGGGCATGTCGTACCGGGCGGCCTGGGGACGGCTCAAAGCCAGCGAAGCCATGACAGGCGAGCCTTTGGTGGAGAAATCCTCAGGGCAGCGGGGTTTCGTGTTGACGCCGCTTGGCGAGAAACTCGCCCAGGCATTTAAGCAATGGCATGCGGATGTGGAAACGTATGCCCTGAAAAGGGCCGGCGCGGTCTTTCCCTGGCCGGTCAAGCCGTTTGAAGAACCGCTCAAAAAAACGGTTGTCAGCCCCGCGTAAGCGGCTTTATTTGCCAGTGTTCGAAGCTCTTTTCCTGTTTGAGCGACGCCGTGTGCATGCCGGAGGCCTCCACCAGCCTGCGGGCAAGGCTCTGGAGCGTAAAGAGCGACGGCTTGTCCGGGGCGGCGCGTAAAAAGGCCTGTGTCACCGTGTGGAGCCTGCCCTGCGTTTTCACGGCAAGGCCCCGCAGATGCTGAAAAGTGGCCAGCGCGAGTCCGGCATCCATCGTGAATTCGACGCTCGGCAGGGCAGCGCCCTCGCGCAGCATCCTGGCCGTCTGCGTAAAGCGCCTGTCAATGTCGTCCCCTTGGATTTTCGGCGCGATATCCATGAGAAGCTCCTGGACGTACCAGTCCAGGGCGGTGTCGAACACGGCGGAATAGGTGTTGCGAAGCGCGGGATCGGTTCCCCGGACGAAAAAGGGCCGGGAAAACTGTTGATGCGCTGTTTCAGCCAGGAGCGCATGTCCCATCTCGTGCAGATAGCGCGTAAACGGCGGCATATCCCGGCTGTTCTCCCTGGGCCAGAGGACCACATGCTTTTGGCGCGCGGGATCGGTGACCACCTCAAACGAATCGCACATGAACTCCTCTTCCACCGGCCAGGAAAACCGGGACAGCAGCGCGTCCAGTATTCGCTTTTGGCCGCCCGGAGGCTCTAGTTCCATGAGAGGATGAGGGTGCGTCTTCCCCATTGGCGGGCGGCGGTCTGATTGTTGCCGAAATAGATATCGATGGTTTTCTGGAGGCGCGAACTCGTAAGGTCCATCACCTTGAAATCGCGGTCAAAGCCTTCGAGGCGCACGGTCTGGTTCATGCTGATGCCATGGCGGGCAATGAGATCCGGGGAAACGGCGATGGCGTTGACATCAGGCGAGAGGCACTCTCCATTGGCGGCTTTGGGCCGCGAGTTCTTGCGATGGCCGCAGCTTTGGGCCGTATAGGCCGTCGCGGTGACAAGGATGTGATGGTTTTTCGTTGCGCGCTTGTTGGCGAAGAGCTTTTCCGGGGAACAGGTTCTAAGGATTGGATTTTCCGCCATATCATGGTTTTTGGGGGCGCATCCGGGCAACAAAGCGATGCCCAAAAGGGCTGCCAAAACCCAAACCAGTGACGCCGGAGATGAAAATCGTGGGGATCGTCGCGTCTGTCCTTTTTTGGTTTTCATAGTCCGATTTTATACCCGGACGAATTTGACCGGACAACCCTTTGCGGGAAAAAATGAATAAATGTTCACAGTTCCGTAATCATTTTCTTTCAATTGAGTAAGAATCCGCGCCTGTTCTTGAATTCTCCGGCTGAAGGGCTTAAATACATACCTCACGTACCGCACAAGGAGCAGCCATGAACGACCGGGCAGAGGCCTACCGCCGCGCCGGCGTGGATATCGACGCCGCCAGCGAACTGGTGAAACGCATCAAACCCCTGGCGCAGGCCACATTCAGTAAGGGCGTTCTCGCCGATATAGGCGGTTTCGGCGGCCTTTTTAAGCTGGACGCCGACGATTACGCGCAGCCCGTCCTCGTGTCCTCCACCGACGGAGTGGGCACTAAACTGCTCCTGGCCTTCGATCTCGACGGACACTCCACCGTGGGCATCGATCTGGTGGCCATGAGCGTCAACGACATCCTGGTCCAAGGAGCCAAACCGCTCTTTTTCCTGGACTACTTCGCCACTGGCAAGCTTGATGTGGACGTGGCCGAACGGGTCATCAAAGGCATAGCCGCCGGATGCGCGGACGCCGGATGCGCCCTGCTCGGCGGCGAGACCGCCGAAATGCCCGGCTTCTACCCGGACGGCCACTACGACCTCGCCGGCTTCTGCGTGGGCATCGCCGACAACTCCAAAATCGTGGATGGATCGACAATCGGCATCGGCGACGCCATAATCGGCATCGCCTCCTCAGGACCGCACTCCAACGGCTACTCCCTCATCCGCCGCATCCTGGCCCAGTCCGGCCTTAACCCCGCCGACCCGCTGCCGGGAGCCAGCCAGACCATCGCCCAGGCGCTCATTGCCCCTACGCGCATCTACGTCAAAACAATACGCAATCTCCTGCGCGATTTCCCCATCAAAGGCATGGCGCACATCACCGGCGGCGGCTTCTACGAGAACATTCCCCGCATCCTGCCTCATGGCGTGGCCGCGCACATCGTAATGAACAACTGGCGGATGCCGCCCGTGTTCCATTGGCTCAAAAACGCCGGCGGCCTTTCCTGGCAGGAAATGCTTCAGACCTTCAACTGCGGCATCGGATACATGCTCGTCGTGGATAAAGACCACGCCGACGACATCCTCTCGCGCTTGCAAGGCTTGGGCGAAACCGCCTGGAAAATCGGAGAGATCGTCAAACTCCCCGCCCCCGGCGCCGAGCCCGTCATCGTGGACCTGCCCGCCGGGGCGTAGCCAGACCAGGGGCGCTGCCCCTGGACCCCGCTGGGGGGAATGATTCGGGATTAAGCCCTTCTGGTGACGCCTGAAATTTCAAGTGGTTAGATGCGTTTTTTGTTTTTGATCCGTGTTGGTTACACGGCCCTGGTTGCAAAACGCCCGGAGGTGTCAGGTCTACGGGCCATTTCCTTTTCCAACAGGCCACTAACCGCCTGCCCGA
>Ga0123354_10002872_pt1 | contig 23329 bp, 21 predicted proteins | sample TergutLab28metaG_2_FD_97872 | JGI IMG/M metagenome (GOLD analysis project Ga0123354, IMG submission 97872) | Labiotermes labralis P4 segment gut microbial communities from Petit-Saut dam, French Guiana - Lab288 P4 | ecosystem: Host-associated > Arthropoda: Insects > Digestive system > Gut ... | reverse complement strand
TAGCACGTCTTTCCCTCACTAAGGATTTAAATATTTAAAATCAAAAAGAAAAAAAAAAAAAAAAGGAGTAGAGGTATAGCTCCATTTGTTCTTAAACTCGGCGCTTACGCCTCGACCGCTTTCGCCCCTCGAAGTAACCCTGTACTCAACGAACAGAAGCCTACTAACCGACGGCTTAGCTGGACGTTTATGAGAAGAGAGAAAGCACGTGTCCTCGCCGAGTTTCTAACCCTGAATCTTCCAAGCCGTGAAGTAGTCACTATGCCGACTATGCTATGGTGCTGCATATTTTGTTACTCTTGGAACAGCAAGAGATACGAACAGAGAGAGGTCTCTGGTCATAACAACAAACGGTACAAGAGAAACTACGATGTCGAACAAATTAACAAGCCACGACAGCATTCTGTGCCTCTTCGATGGAAGATTACGCATGTAAACTGTGAGCAGTACGGACAGACATAAGAAAGAACTCCTGTATGAAATTGTTACAAAGCTACATCCAATCATACACGTCAACACTGATATAGTATGAGCAATAAATTGGGCCAAGTAGCGGTGGAGATAGGATCGCAATACCAGGAGATGCTAGACCAAGCACTCTCCAACCGTAGCTCGCGGGCAACATTGCCTCGCGTTCCCTGCGAAGACATTTGAATTAAAAGTATTTTAACCTTTCCCTGACAAAGACGAGATAGAAGGCCAAATCAATTTTTAAAACTTATGAGCTGTTTGTTTATGAAGACATAAGTTACATTGCCAATTCATTTGTAAAATTTTGCTATTAATGTCCGTATGTCATGATGTACATTAAAATACACGGGGAAAACTGTACATGTAAATATAGTTACACTTATTCACTCTTCATTCAATGTACTGAATTTCATGTTGCCCTGTGCAGATCAAATAAGAGGTTGAGGAGGCCTGTGCTGGACGACATAAGGAACAATATCGAGCAACAACACAATTCTAAATTACTGCGTAACGGGTGTTTTACAAACAAGTACTCCGTGGACAAGAGAAAATTAATAATTCCATACTACATGAAACAAATGCAATTAGCCTAATGAGAACTTTAGGCTAAAACTGTCTAGGAGAATCGATTACTAGCCTGTGGTACTGGAGTAAAACCAAGTTTACTCGTCTATCTATTTGTTCAGATCTAAGCTTATTCTTATTTGGACAATACAAATCTGAAAGGTCAGCCTTCAAGCTTGCAGACGATTCAAAAGAGAAGGCGAGGGTTTAAAGGTTGGAAAACTGCGACAATTCAGCGGCAAGTATGTCACACTTTTCGCAGTAAATCTATTGGTTTATAAAAGTCTTGGGTTTCTTACTGCAGGCCAGTGTACGTAAAGTAGCTGTCGGAAGGCCTACACAGCTGGACAACTCTCGACAGGAGCACTACTATGATGACGCACTTCGCCACTACCTGCAGCCAACCTGTCACTTCATATCCCGTCCGTACAATAGGCCCTTTCCCGTAGCGATCGGTATGTGAAGGCGTGAACCCTCCACTACCTAATGCCCAGCTTAACGTTCCCACACATAATCTCACGGCGTGGAACTTGGGCGTAGAGGAAAGTTTACCTTTTTCTACTCTGTTTTTCGAGCGAAAAAAGAAAGAAGAGCCGTAGTGTATGCGGTGCAGGAGATATTTCGACGCTCCACTCATAGTGTCAAATTGAGATAAATGAACCATTCAAGAAACTGCCTCGTCCTGTAAGAACTCCACCTTCTTCCTTAATTTGCTAATTTGTTTCCCAAACACCACTTTCTTTCTTAAGAGAATACGAAAGAGAGAAGATGGCTAAACCATTTACTGGCTATACAACCCTAATTTGTCTCTAGGGTTGACTCCCTCGCAAGGTAAATACAACCAGTGCACGCCCCTTTTGCTTTTAGTGTTACAGCACACGTAGGCTAGCTCATCTACTGAACAGATAAGACCGAAACGCTATTCTTGCTGTGAATGCTCTCCCTCAGTTCACAAAAAATGCAAGTTCAAAGTAGGACGCCTTCGTTGCACTTTTCACAGATATTCACTGGGTAAAGTTAATCACGTCAGTTCAGTTGACATTTCCACACCCCGTGCCATTATATTTCATTTCTTGAATTCGAAACAGTTTCTGATAAATTCAGTCACGTTCAATTTGAATTTCGCGTGCAGCAAGTGTTTCAACGCTAGACGATATTCAGCTCTCTGTCCGCAGAAGTCGTCCGGTACTGGAGCTTTGCAGTTCGACTGCGCTAGTCAAGCAGGGGGTCACTGACTGAACAGGTCTTCACTCCGATACAAGAACATGTTGAAGCACTGAATAACTGAAACTGGCCAGCGCTCCAGTTACCCGCTAACATGCTCCTTCACTCTCTTCACTTTCTTTTCGTCTTAATCATACTTCACTCTCATTTTCAACTGATCCCAGCAAGTTTATTGCTACTATCAATAACAATAACCCCCGTCTATACCTTTTAGCACACACGTGAATGCAACCGGTCAGGTGCCTGTCGATAAATAACCAAGTCAGCGTAAAGGCCCCATCATGTCAGGGTACGTCCTTCGGAACCCGGACTAATAATTCCTGGACCCCGTCTTTTTCTGACAACTGTGGTAGCGGACAGCTGCAGACCAGATTCGATTCCCGGCAGATTGGTAGGTGGCACTAAGATTGTTACAATGTTCATATCTTCTGAATACTGAAGAAGGTCATTTCCAACATCTGCTTTAATACAAGGTAAGCTATGTTGTAAAGTGGATCGTTATTGTAAATGTTACTAGTTTATAGATTCTATAAACCTGGAATTTGCAGCCACGCCCTTGCAGACCTACGTACAGCTCTACTACTACTACTACTACTACTACTACTAATAATAATAACTATGGGCGGGTTCCGCCTTAGACTGAACATTGTGTATTAAAATTGAACTCCAACAAATTAGAAGATAGGGAGAGGGTGTGCGTGCGTGTGCGTGTGTGTGTGTGTGTGTTTGCGCGCGCGCGCGAAGTGGATTCGTCTGGCACACAAGGGGCAGCAGAATCAGTTTCCTGTGAACACGGACAATCTACCTGAAGTTGGTACAAAATTCGTGGAATGTTTCCGCGAATTGAACAAATATTATCTTCCGAAGAGAGATTATGCTGCCTGCAGTTAGCTGCTTAGAGGGAACTAAATAAACTGACTCTTTTCATTCTATAAGTCCCGGAATCGCAGACATTTTCCGTTACGGGCAGGTTTCCTTTTAATCCACGCTCCATTCTACTTAAACAACTCACTGTGCCAAGAACCGCATTCGACCACTAAAACACGGAAATTTGAACGCGAATAACGCCGCGTAATTCACAGAAATTTCTTTCAAAAGCGCATGTAAAATTTCCACTGTTCGATATACGTCGCACGACGTTTCGGCAGATTACTCTGTAATCCGATGACTGGTTTTTAATGTTGCCAACATACGTTTGTATTATTCTATCCTAATGACGCCGTCGGCATTTATACTAGCGATATAATGCTTTGCCGGTAGAATTACAACCAACGACCTGAAAAAGGCAACACAGCCAACACCTGAAACAACGGGTGTACCAAATGTAACTCGGACAAAGCAAAGTTCGGTGTAACTTTGAGGTAATGAATCAACCACTGTCACAAAGTGTACATGCGGTCATTATAGATTTACTGTCATCCACTGAGCTAATTTATGTAATAATGAAACGCGACACATTATGGGATGAGTTCCGCCTCTCATTAGTCATTTGATCCCATGACGTCAGTTGCTGACATTACACGCATCATACGGTCTTACTGCTCAGTCACGGATCCGGCACTGCTCCAGTGTGCTTCCGGGACGATATTCCGTGAACCTTCCATGAATGTTAGATGCAAGATGGTGGACGTATAGACCTAAATCAAGAAGGCGTAGAATTAAGGGGGTCAACCAAGTCAAGCTAATTCTCCTTTGTATGCCAGTCTTTTTGTTTAGTCTTCGAAACCCTTCGTTATCAAAACAAACAGTTAATCAGTTAACAACAACAAATAGGCTCTTCCTGTAAGTGACAGCCAACTACTACAGAATGGAACACAGAAGTTGGTTACGGTGCTTAAAAAAGCCAGCCATTTTACCCATGTTAAACTAGTTACTTGCTGGTCCCAGCTGCCGCGCGGTCTAAGGCGTAGGTCTACGGCCATTCGCCTGTTGAGATTGTGGGTTCGAATCCCACCGGGGTCATGGATGTTTGTCTGTTGTGAGTGTTGTGTGTTGTCAGGTAGAGGTCTTTGAGACTAGCTGATCACTCGTCCAGAGGAGCCCTACCGACTGTGGTGCGTCGTTGTGTGTGATCTAGAAACCTAGTGAATCAGGAGGCCCTGAGCCACTGGGGTATGTCGCGCCAAAACAAACAAACTAGCTTATTACACACCACCCACTCTAAAACTGTTTCTAAGGTTACTGTTTAATTTTAGAACCAGGTTATCCTCTCCCAACTCAATATAAACAACAAAAATAATAACGTAATCAGAAGAGTGACGAACTAGGCGACCTGATACCTTGAAATAAAAAACATGTGAACACAAAACACGGTGCCATGAAGGGGCTGACACCAAAACGCCTCAGTAACACACTTGATACAGATCATGCCTACTGCACACCTAGAAGTAAACCAGAAAAAGGTGAGGGGTAAAGTACAACCTAGAACAGATCATAGTGGCCCACATGGGGAGTAGAGGTATAGCTCTACTCCTTCTTTAACCTCAGCGCTAGACGAGGATGGGTGGTCAACGCCAAGCCTTGAGAAAGAAACCCAGGGCCAATTTTACAGGACGCTGCGTCTGGACGGGTGGAGAAAATCTCGCCCCAACCCAGTCCGTAGCAATGCCACACCGACCGTCTGGACGGGTGGAGAAAATCTCGCCCCAACCCAGTCCGCAGCAATGCCACACCGACCGTCTGGACGGGTGGAGAAAATCTCGCCCCAACCCAGTCCGTAGCAATGCCACACCGACTGGGCTATCCCGGCCCAAAGCACGCCAAACACGGTCTTCAAAAAAACGTTCTTTCGGGAACATTTTGTGTCATTCGAATTGCAAAATAATCTTCATTACGACTGCAGAAGTGCAGATCGGTTATAACAACAATGAGCAAAGATGGAGAACGGGGTCTTTCGGGGGAACCGGTTCATTCATTATGGGTTTCCTTGGTGAGCCGTTCACTTAACCCGGTCACGCGGTGTGTTATGCTGGTCGCAGGTTTTCAGGTACTGACAGAGCACGGCACGGCACTTTCGGTTCAGCATTAAATTTATTTAAAAATAAAAATTAGTTCTAAATCACGGTAATAGAAAACAGAAGGCAACTTCATCAGACACTCAAAATTTGATTTATTTGGTTGAGGCTGCATGTTTGAAATTCCTCTTCTACTATCAGAATTTTTGATCCGCGCATTAGAATCCTGCAACAATTCTTGTGAGATCTCAGATTTACAGAGCCGCATTAGGAATACGGCTTTCTGGAAAAATGACACAGATTAATCTGATAGGTGGATACCAGCATTTCGGAGGAACTAACTGCCTCTACATTCAGGGTATAATACCCTGAGGCTGAACTACAAAACATTAATACCAGAAGGCCTCATTCCTGGAGATCTCCTAATATTCTTTCTTCTTATCCACCTCTCTGTGCTCTTATCTCCTTCGTGAAGGCCAACGTTTCGCCGACATAAATCGGCAATGCTACTGGCTTTCGCTGTTCAGCCTTTCCTATTTCAATATATTCACAGCTGTTACACTGCAAGTCGCTGATGATTTGGTGCTAACATCATATTGCTTATGGGGACCGCGGTAGCACAGTGGTTAAGGTGCTGTGCTACAAATCAGAAAGTGGTTGGTTCGATCCCAGCTGGTGTCAGTGGATTTTTCATGACAAAATCCTTCCGATCGCACTATGGCCCTGAGGTCGACTCAGCCTCTAGCGGAAATGAGTACCAGGAGTATTTCCTGGGGGCAAAAGCGGCCGGTGCGTAAGGCTGACAACCTACCACCATCCTGCGCCGTTGTCACGAAATCTGGGAACCTTAATTTCCTGGAACCCTCTGGGCCTGTCCAGGCCTGTAATGGGACTGCTTTACGTTTTACCTTTACCATATTGCTTACATGAAATATTACGATTTCCTCAAACATTCCGATAATCGTGTGGCAGTTTTAATCGAAAGGATTTTTAATTAGAGGTTTTAGGTTACCATGGCAACGCTACTGAAGATTCAAACCTGCTGGGATGTGTATGCTGTTTCTACTGGTAAATAGCTACCAGCTGACACAGCGTAACATCCTAAATACTCGTTATTATCGCACGGTAACAGATTTCAGCACAAATTTGTGCCCAGTTAAAGTCTTTGATATAATACTTTCCCACGGAAGAGATAATGTTGGATGCTTATATAGACATATATACCAGCTTCCCAACCTCCCGTCCATGGAAGAAACCCTAAAATATCGTTTTTTTTATCCCGAGGAAACCCTGCACATGAAAATATCGATAGACCAGAAAACAAAGAGGCAGATGATAAAGCAAGGACAGTATTCCAGTACTATCAACTACCGGACAAATATTCCCGAGACATTTGACGGGAGATTTGGATATTTCACTGTATTTTTAAATGTTTCTATACTTAATTTATTTATTATCAGGTTGTACAATGTTTCCACGTCTTCCTGCGCCAATTTAAAAAGTATATTATCTTCTTCCTCCAGTTGCCTCTGTCATTCCAGTCTTCTTCCATTAATCCCTTCTGTCCAAGTAAGTTTAGGTCTACATTTACCCCACGACTTATAGCAGAACTCATTATTATTATTATTATTATTATTATTATTATTATGTACGGAACCCTGGTTAGGAAACACTCGTTTCACAATAATTTTAATTTTTTAAGCAATTCATCACTTTCCGACCTCAAGTCACGCCAACAGTGTAGTGGAAACCTCTACTAAGTGACGTCATTCTATCAACCGACAAACCCACAATAGTCTCTTTTTCCTTCTGGGAATTTTTTACAGCAAACTCAAAATCAATCGTCCCGCAAACTGCAACATCCTCTTTCACAGAAACCACCTCACACACCGAAACAGATCCGCGTGCGCACAATCTGGCATGCTACTTCCAAATTCGGATTCTACTTGATTTTTGGATTAAGTAACACTAAATAAATAACATGAGGACTATTGCCTTGTATACAGACAAGGAGGACGCAATACCGTGTCAAAGTTCGCCGAGAATGGTAAATTAATTCCGTTCGCCTTCCCGCGTGTTTTATCTCCGAAACTACGGCAAGGATTGCATTAAATTTTGTATTCGAAGGCAGCCCGAAATGTTCTTTATTAATATTGGCCAATGCTCCACAAAGTAACCACCACTGTATTTAAAGCTAACAAATGAAATAATCGTAAGGCAAAGTTTCACAGACCGCACAATATAGGAGGACCTATTTGAATCTGAATTTTTTCTTCTTCTTGTCCGCTTGAATATTTAAAGAGATTAAGAACATGCTGACCCTGCAGCATGTAACACAAATATTCTGACTTTGAAGTAAAGGAGAAAAAAGGCCAGTGAGTTAATCAAAATAGCCAAGAATGCGTTCCGAATATATATATATATATATATATATATATATATATATATGCTTACAGTGCAAACTGGCGTAAATGTGTGCTCCCAGCTGGAATATACACTCATGCTCTGGTGCCATTTCATAAATATGTACACTAAATTAACGAAAAAAGTACATCTCATTGCAATGATTCATAAAACAATTGCGTAGTTCAGCAAACCAACTCGCACTTCCTCTTCAGGAGGTACTGTGTTATTTCTGGCGTGCTGTCAGCACCTCTGGGACATATATTTAGGTCTGTCAAGCGACAGTCAATTGGATAATGGTCAGAGTCCACAGTGGCCCCTAATTTATTTGCACCATTAGGTCTCGTACAAGAGCCATTCTTTTTTTTCTTCTTCTTCTTCTTCTGGCAAATGTTGGTCTTCATTTACAGAAAAATTCCTCAGTTGATATACTGTCACTGTAAAGAGTAATTTCTGTTACTGAAAACCCACGGTCCTTGGTATCAGCATATGATAAATTACGGAGCGCTTTCCTTTCTGTTATCTCTAACACTGAAGAGATCCAAACGCAGAAGAAATCAGTATACCTGTAACAGAAACGTCGCATTAGCCCAGCACAACGACGACTACGGCGGCAAAGTAACTGGCACCTCTGCTCTTTATTCCGAAGCTCCAGTATCGAATATTTGCCAAGTGACCACTTCTCCAACAGATCTTCCTCAAGCAGTTTCCTCAAGCCCTCCAATAAAACACTGACAATTACCTGAAACTAGGCCACGAGCTCTCTCTTCAACACCCTTCTCTTCCCATGGATAGTTTCAGCTGAGGCAGGGAGATTACAGATAATTAATGAAATTTGTTCTAGTCCACTTAATTTGAAGCTCAGTTCGACCTCTACGAAAATTATTTAAGTAGCGTTAAATAGTTTCTATGAAAACGTAGCGAAGGATGTTTCTAGAGGGTGCGGTTTTAAAGGCGTAGGCCGTTACACGTCATAAACTAACCAACGGTGATGGTACGTTACCAGCAACCAGCCTTAAGACGCTAGTCCAAAGTGTTTCTAATATAGCGCAGTCTGAAGAAAAGACAACGAAAGCGTTCATGTAGGGTCAGAGATTCTCTCCTACAACACTGTAATCAATACACAACAAATCAGAATATTGTCAGGTTGTCTAAAACCCACGTTTACTTCGCCCCACGAAAATAACGAAGTTCATCGCAGAAAACACCCGAAACACCAAAAACACTAACGAGAGAAAAGTGTGAGTGTGGCAAGTCCTGTTGTGTAAGTCGTATATTGGGAAAACAGCCACAAAATTGGCAGCATAGTGCATAGTACTGCCACAAACTTGTCTACATCCTTCAGTCAATAGCAACGCGTGCGCAAGAGCAAACTTATGGGACAATTGGTAGAAAGGTGAATCCGAACTTCTTATAGTCAAACCAACTAGATGCACTAATTTCTCAAATTTTTTGGGGAATAAAGTTCTACATGTTTCGGACAGTTCCTCTGTCCACCATCAGGAGGTTTTCACTGTACACACAGCAATGGTATAGCTGACAGCTTGCAAGCAGGATCAGGACGGATTCTTCCTGATCCTGCTCGCAGCTGTCAGCAAAACTGTACGACATATACCATTGTTGTGTGTACAGTGAAAAACCCCTGATGATGGACAGAGGAACTGTCCGAAACATGTACAGTTTTATTTCAAAAATAAATTTGAGAAATTAGTGCATCTAGTTGGTTTTATTATAAGAATTTATCACGATGCATGGTCACCTGAACATCGAAATGAATCCGAAAATCTTGTCCGACTCGGCGAAAACTAATCTATGAGCTGCCGAAGCATTTCAACTATGAAATTCACACAGCCGGTTCATTCACGTAATGGAGAAGTTTTATTTATCCCCCCCCCCCTCCAGTTACACAGGCCGGGCGGCGCAGCACTTTCTAGACCGCAGCATCCACTACCGCAGATTGTGCCAAGAGTTGTTTGTGACACAGCCCCTAATATCTCATCTCTGCGCCCACATTGTGTCCATCACTGCACATCTCTCTAGTCCCTTCTCAGCCAATGTCTACTTGGCGGTCGCTTCACACATGACAAATTCATACGATTCTGCCTCACGTCTCTTGTAAAGCAGAAGAACAGAAAATGTTTCAGCTGTGGTTGGACATCCGACAGCCTATCATTAGATACCCATTACATCAAACACATTAGTAGAAACGTTGGCTCAATGAACGCAATCTCTATTTCTTCTCCCCCTGACACCAAAAATCGACCAGAATTTTCCACACGACCATACAAAACGCCATAATCTATAACTGCAAATGAAATGAACAAACCTAAACAGAAGAGACAAATTAACCCTTTAAAGACGAAGCACAGACCGCTTTATTTAAAGACCCCAGTTCCTACCGCGCAGTAAACACTTTTCATCTCGGCTATAAAAACCAATCAGTTCATGCTGTAAGTGGCACAAGTCGCTGTTTGATCTCAGATAAATACAAAACAAATAAACACGGTGCGGGCAGAAAGTACAATTCTTGAATGTTAAACTTGCTGGTGCATCACGTGACCAGTAGGCTTTAAAAGCTTAACGTTACAAAAATGCAAACACCTGTGCATGATACAAAATTGGATTTTTAAAACTCTACGTCTTTTACTTAAGAAAGTCCACCGATACATACCACGAAACCAAAAAAAAAAGTTTATGCCAACGTCATTACTGCCGATTAGCTTCGTCAGTAATTCTTGTCACCATTCCGTGTACAGTAGCGTCTCTACACTTGGCTGCGTCCATCGAAGACGAAATTTATAAATACACTCAATGAACATCCAAGATAATGTGTGATATGATATGAAAAACACGGGATTTGAAAATTCCGTTGACTCCAAATTGCAGAACATATTTCCACATTTTTCTTTCGTGTAAACACTCAGTCGACAACCCACTTCATTCTTTCTGGCAGTCTGTCGCCGTGTACAAGTGGTGATAAATGGAGAGGAAGCCTTATGTAAACTTGTAGAACGTATAGCTACAAGGTTGACCCGTGGTTGGACAACTTCATTACTGATTGGTTTTTGTAACTCTCCTCGTTGCTAGGTAACCGTTTGCAATCTTCAGTGAACTAAAATGAAACTCTTCACACCTCAGATATCTCCGCCTGTTGTAATTACTGCCGATGCAGTTAGAAACGTTTGTTCACGTAACGTGTCTTTATTCAGCACCAGTACTTCCGAGAATTTCAGTTCACGGGGAGCGGTAAGAAAATTGTTCAATTAATCTAATGGAAGGAAGGAAAGGAAAGAAATAAATAAAGGAAATGAAGAGTTTTGTAATACGTCTGGGTTTACAGCAATCTTCCATGTAAGCAGAGTTCTGGTAACGGTAATGTCCCTGTACCTTAGCTACGCTTTATGACAATGTATTAAGGCTTGGAGATAAAAATCCACGTATTTTATACCTAGTAATTACGTGTAAATGATATGGTCAGCTTCACTCGTTGGCCAACTCCCTCCGGCATCAGAAATTAAAAAAAAAAAAGTCTTCTCTTTGATAGCAAAGCCTTTATTATGCGTTTAAAATCATGCAGGTTATATTTCTTCGTCCGTCTACACATTCTGACAGCTAGCGAGCTCACCTGCATAAGAGACTAGCTACAGACCGGACCAGGCGCGCACCCAAACGTTTTCACACGGAGGGGGGCTCTGACCATGAGGTATATATATTATTTCAGTTCGATTTTAAAAACTATGTACAAAACCACATATATGGGTCCATATCTGTAACATAACACTGTTTGCGAACGCATGTGTGTACATCTGACTACAATTCCGTCACTCACTCTCTTTACAACACAATGTCTAATCTTCTGGGGTTTTTTTTTCGTAAGTTCGTCTAATACTTCTTTATTACGGATTTAAATTGCCTTCTGAAAGGTAAACCAAGTAAAACGTTTGATGTCATGTCTACAATTTTTTTATTTCGATAAAGCAAGGGATGAAACCCGCAGCACCACCCCCCCCCCAATTTGTTACCGCGTCTGGGACGGACAAGGTTCGATTCTTAGCATGATCAGGATTTATTTTCTTCTGTAACTGAGCCCCAAATATTCCTTGGCCTACCAAAACTCCAGTCCAGTAGGAACCTGAAGTTACAGGCCGCAGGTGATGGAACGAGGTGACTGACCTACATCCCGTACATCAGGTTTACATTCTCAGCTTCAATACCCGGGAATGGTGTGAAAATAGGGATTTGCCAAAACATTCAGTCATGGTCTTCTATGATAAATTTTAATAAACTCAGAGAAAGGACTTAAAGGATATATGGAAAAGTCTGTACATAACCACTTTTGAACTAGGCTGCATCATGAATCAGTATACCTGAACATCAGAAATATCCTAACGCCTTTGGGTAGAAGCCTCCTGTATTGATTTCTACAAAATTTGCGACACAGTTTGAGAGGTTAGAGATTTGACGTCATCAGCGCCATACTGACCGCAAATACTTTCCGAAATTTCGAACGCAGTCGGCTCCTTCGAACCGTCGGTAACTATTTACCGGTCGACACGGCGTCACTTCCCAGTAGCTTCGCCTGTTTCATTCATGACACACATGAAAATGTCGATTTATAGATTCATGTAACCTGGGACTTGCTAGGGATCAAAATGTTTATAAATTGGAATTGATCGACAAATAGTACTAGTAGAAGTCTACCTAATCAGATCTTCATGACATAAGGTATTTGGAAATAATGCCATAAATTTTATTGTTATTTCAATTTTAGTTAAAATTGACAAATACAACATACAGCCAACCCATCCGAGGATACATACTTACGCATTTTTGCACGCATCCCCAGTCTACATAGTCCTACCGAGCAACCCACGCATAAAAAAAGAGAGAAAGAAAGTCTAGGTGGTTCACGTACGTACTCTTTTAAAATGTGTCCCCAATTAAAACACGAATTTGAACGTTCACTCTTTCCTGCTAATTCACGCACAGGAGTTTTCCTCCGTCCTATACCACCAGCACTACATCATCATCTACGTCCGTATTATAAACTCGCATCAAACAGGTTTCCGCTATTGATAACGCAGCACTAAGAGTTAGTTTTCACGAACTGAAAATCTAGAGGCAACAACAGACGGGGCGAGACAGCATTGTTAAGTTATGGATAAAACAGGCAACTTGAATCCCCCCCCCCGTGGCGCAACGTCACCGCTAGTGCGCCAGTGCCTTCTCATTATCGAGGCTTCACGATCACACTCAAGACACACCATACTCGGTAGGACTCCTCTGGACGAGAGACGCTGGGGCTACCCGACAATACACAACACTAGTGACAGACATCCACGTTCTCGGCGGGATTCGAACCCACAATTCCAGCAGGCAAGCGGCCGCAGACCCACGCCTTAGAACGCGCGGCCACTGGGATCGCCAGCTTGTATTACCACGTAGAGAACGCTTATGTCCGTCTGTCAAAAATGGTTAAAAGAAGCATCGGTCTTATACGAGCCCTTTTATAGGAAAGCCACCTAAACCTAGAAGGATGAGATGGGTCTGACACATGGCACGCATGCGAACCTCAGAAATACATACATAATTTTGGTCAGAAAGCTTTCAAACGCAAACCTTCTTGAGAGATCTTGGTAGATCTTTGTGAATATTGATATCTATATTGCAGAAGCAGGAAGTGAAACTGTGAACTAGACACACATTCGTCTGGCGGGCTTTCGTAAGCACAACTACAACCCCTCGAGTTCCATACAAACAAGGATATATCAACTAGTAAAACTACTGTCCGCTCAAGGAAGATGTGCAAATCATGCTTTCGTTTCCTCCTACTGGAACATTTGGAGGCCTCCGGTGGGAGCAGCAGGTAAGGTACAAGAGACGAAAGTGAGATTAAACGTCTCTAGTGTCGGGGCCGCAAGTGGCACGAACGGCATCCTGGCCGGGTTCAGCGACCGGCCGGCAGAGTGCCAAGTGAACCAGGCACCGACCCATTAACTACACAACACACAACATTTGAGCGCCGCAGCGCGCTGCGATCTTGCAAGGACCACTCTACTGCACCCAACGACCAACATTCACGGTTGTCATTTGTGTATGTGTGTGTGTGTGTGTGTGTGTACATATATATATATATATATATATATAAACTCCTTTTGCTCACCATTTACACAACGTATTGAAATGCGGATCTTTGTAGTTCATGCTCATTTCATTAGGATGATAAAAGTATGGAGACGATGGGACATGTAGAACGCACAGGAAATAAGACGATTTAGCCTGAAAATCTTAAGGGCAGATGATGCAAAAATTATTGCTAATTATGTAGTCCATATGGCCGGAAAAACAAATGTCACCTACATCTATACCATTACAGTCTACTGGGTCACTGTTCGGCGCCCGTTTTTCGAAGCCTTCCATGTAGCAGTTTCCTACATTTCCTGCGCCTGGTAATTTCAGCTATGCTATTATTCTAGTAATACAGTATTCCAATAAAGAGGAATACGTGGATGACAGAGTTAGAATACATTTGTTATTCCATTGTCAAACTGCTATTCCAGTATATGAGTGAAACCTACAGACACTGCACTTCAAATGAACCCACAGAGACACGGCACTTCAAATAAACCTACAGACACTGCACTTCAAATGAACCTACAGACACTGCACTTCAAATAAACCTACAGAGACACTGCACTTCAAATGAACCTACAGAGACACTGCACTTCAAATAAACCTACAGACACTGCACTTCAAATGAACCTACAGACACTGCACTTCAAATAAACCTACTTAGACACTGCACTTCAAATGAACCTACAGACACTGCACTTCAAATGAACCTACAGACACTGCACTTCAAATAAACCTACAGACACTGCACTTCAAATGAACCTACAGAGACACTGCACTTCAAATGAACCTACAGACACTGCACTTCAAATAAACCTACAGACACTGCACATCAAATGAACCTACAGAGACACTGTAATTCAAATGAACCTACAGACACTGCGCTTCAAATGATCCTACAGAGACACTGCGCTTCAAATAAACCTACAGACACTGCACTTCTAATGAACCTACAGAGACACTGCACTTCAAATAAACCTACAGACACTGCACTTCAAATGAACCTACAGAGACACTGCACTTCAAATGAACCTACAGACACTGCACTTCAACTCCAACCAGTGTGAGCCATTGTTTGTATGTGGTGGTTTTTAGCTTCAGTACAATTTCAGTAGATTTCTTCATATGGTCCACCATTTGTAATACAAATGCTGGTAAGGAATCTATCACATGTTCTATCAACCGACAAGTAAAATTCGTCCCATTGTCCGACCACATGGCATGGTACAGCATAATCGCTGCGCACCTTACACCCATGTGGCTGAGGTGAATGCAGTGTTTGCGTCTGTATGATCACGTGTGTCTGCTTGTGTCGATGTGGACTGTGTCTGTGCTTGCAACTGTGAATGCTGCTGCATCTTTCTGCGTGTCTGTCCGTCTGTGTGTGCCGGAGGTACTCCCCACAGCCACCGGAGGCAACAGCGCCGCTCCCCCAGGCAGGTAGGGCAGGAGGACAGAGGCCGGTTCTCGCCGGGACGCCAGGCCAAGTGGTTCGCTGAGAACGAAGGTACCGGGTACTGGCAAAGGCACGTCCAACAGCGATCAGACCAGCAACAGAGAATACGCCGCATGGATTATGGCCCACTCCAAACAGAGAGTCCCGCGTAATTGATGAAATGTGAGACGGGGGGTGGGGCGCACTGTTGATATTACTTAATTCCATGTCCTTCTTGTAGGACTAATAAAGTATGCTATAAATTTTATATTCGTGGTTCCGTGCATCGTAATTCTAGGTTGAAGAAATTCAATGAGATGCAACAGTATGCAGATATTTATTTACTGCTAAATTGCTCTACATGTTTCAGGGGTCCATCGCGCCCATCATCAGGACTACATAAAACTGCAGTTGCAGCCTCTGGTACAGATTTAGGTACTCCTGATGATGGGCGCGATGGACGCCCGAAACATGTTGAGTAATTTAGCAGTAAATAAATATCTGCATACTGTTGCATCTCGTTGGATTTCTTCAACCTTGAGTATGCTACGCCACGTACTACACAGATATTAAGATTTGTAAACGTCAGAAGACATGAACACGAACATATACTGTCCGGATAAAATAAAGCAAAGCTTAGAAGTATTAAAAACTGATAAACATATATCCGTCAACCACAACAGAAATTATTAGTTTCGTTTATCTGTTTTAATATGATCTCCCACAACGGGATGAATTCTATACCCAAAAAAATATATTTCGAAACTTCAAAACTTCTGGAACATTTTGCCGTTTCGACTGCTTACCGACGTTTTTAAGAATCGTAGTGCCTTCCTGTTCAGCACTACAAACTCTCACGGAATCCCTGACCCGGACGATGAAGACAATACACTCTATCGACACGTCAGTAACTGTTTACCAGTCTCACTACGTAACAGCCCTCCAAGCCTTCAGTCAACAGCACCGTCACTGTAAAAACTTCAAATCTCGCACACTAATGAACTTGTTCTACAAAAGCCAGGAATTTCTTTATCATGTGGGCAGCTAACCGCATTTAATTTGCTACTCATATTTTCTTTACGCAAGGAGCAGGAAAAAGAGAGCATAGTGATGTCTGTTGGCCCACATGTTCCAACTCGAGAACCACTAAACAAACACTGTAGAAACTGTGGAAGCCTTTCAACCGTACTAGCTACACGCAGCGTGTTAAAGATAATAAACAATCAAACGAAATTTGGGACTGTATGAAATGTATATACATTCAAATACAAGTTCAAAAATACCAAAAATTAAAGCACGCATTCAGAGACTACGTGCGGTCCGAAAACGGACGGCATCTTTTCGAACATCCTTTCGTTTGGATTCATGTCACTGTTGACACTCTCGAACAGGCAGTTCAGCTGAACATACAGAAACCGGAAATTAGGTCCAGGGAGTAGGAGTCGTCCTGTCTGGTAACTGGTGACAGGGAACGAGTGACATCTGACATCAACGTGTAGAGACCGAACGGCCGCAAAGAGGATCACGGTTATGAATAATCCTCCATTCGCACCTTCTTTTTTGTGTTCAAGCTACAACCTTCGGGCTCTGACACCGTGTAATTCTGTAGCTTGATATTCTCCTTTTTTGCAGGAACATACCGATTCCATTTTATGGACTAAATGGAGTCAAGGCCGTAGCTGAATTGATTACGATGATACGGTGACGCCTATCGAGGTAGCATGTTCTGACAAAATGCAAAGCTACGGTGTAAAAACGCAGAGGATTAGTTTTAGCAATTCCTTAAAAACCAAAATTTTATATCATTCCTTCTCTGTCTGCTCGAAACACTGTCTTCTGCAAATTGGTTCCAAGTACCGCAATTTAAGCACAACTGTGTAACATGTCCTTGATGTGACATGTCCTTGATGTAACATGTCCTTGATGTGACATCCCGTTGTGCTTCTTCAACTGAAACGAAAGTACTTAACCACTCCGTCGACACAAATTTACTTACATTAATAAACAATCATTCTTGTCCACTTGTTCCGGCTTTTTCTTTATGATTTCTTGACCCTTGAAGTTGTAACCGATAGGTTGTCCCGAAACGTCGGTAAGAAATCACCACTACACGCTGCTTAATGACCCAGAAGGGCGCAGTTCTCATCTACTTCGCGGAGGAAGCCTGAAATTACCCGCTTAAGGCTAACCACTACAAAAATATAAAGATTTAAAGATAACCTTACACCATACATCCATATAGTGTGAGATCTCACCACAACACTGTTATAAGATTACTTTCACATATGTACATTGTTATAATGGATAAGCTAGAGGACTGCTTTGCTGGAAAGCATGAACATTTAGCTACTACTGTAAACAAGCATTGTTTACTAATACATTTGTGTTAAGGGAGTGCATTTTGATGCACAGTACAACACACATGATAAGACAAATGCCTTACATACCTGGATTCGTAGCGCTTAGCGAACAAGACGCGATGACAACAGTTGCTGAACTGAGAAACGACAAGCATTACCTCCGCGCCACAAGCCGCAGTACGCAGTACGCAGAACACAGCCTTCTGTCACGTCGCGGACTTTTAATCACGACTTACTGTTTTGACGCAAAACTACCAGCACAGAGCGACACAGACACCATCACTAGCACGTCAATCGATACGACACGGTGGGAACAGCCGACGGAACACGTCACCATGACGCATGACGTAGAAAGGAAAATAAAGAATCCAATAACGTTCAGTATCTTTCGTAGCCGGCTATACGCAGTATTTGTCTCAACTTTCCCCGTTCATTACGCCAGCAACACAGAAACAGGTAGAACGAAGCGACAGGCCGCCATGACACTGACCTGCACGTGGAATCGAACTGAAGTCCTCGTTAGTTATGTAACTTGTGTGCTGAAGTTCAAGACCAAATTCAAGAAGTTCCTTAACACCACATTTTCGTGTTGAAAACAAAATCTTCAGCTGTGATCACGTGACGTGTTCCAGTTCAGCGTCACCTCTACAAAACAACTGACAGACTAACCCTGCTCATTTACAAACGCCATAGCACCGGCGGGACGGGAGTTGGCCTATCGATATAGCCTTCACCTAAACGAACATACTCCCACGTGCCTGGCCCAGATTCGATCCCTTGATGTGTGTCGGTTATCTTGACTGCATTTGCCACGCAGCGCGTAGCTAATTTCATTACTAGATCATAATTCAAAACTTCTGTAACCACAACAACAACAACAACAAAAACAACAACAACAACAACTACTACTACTACTATACTCAATCGTGTATCTGGTTCCCAGTTTAACCCTTATTCTGCTAACGTGGAGAATGTGGTGAGCTCCTAATAATGCCAGCAAATGGCAGATGAGATTTAACTCGGCGTTTAAAGAGTTAACACAGGTCATGGAGTTCTGTTGGGCAACAAGCCCTATTTTCGCCATCATACTGACCGAATCACGATTTAAAAATCCTGGAATTCAAATCGTTGTCTCCCCCTGCTCTGATAGCCTGGTCCTGGTGCAGTTCAAAATTATATGCGTGCCAGTAATGTGCTACATCATAACACTAGAGGATAGTCTGAACTTGAATGTAGTTAAAATTTGTCGTGGTAGAATTTTAACTGGTGTTGATAAGAAATATAAAGGCACATTAGTTAGATCTTACGTAGTATGATTCAACACTTCACTCCAGGTGACCGCATTTAAACTCCCAATTCTCACAGTTTTATAAAAAACAAATCTATTTTTTTATCCACTCAGAATATATTTAAACCCCCTCAGACAGAATATACGTAATCGGACGCCAAACTTTTGTTCTCCTGAATTTCAGATAACCGTAAGGCCATCGTTTTATCTGTGACGTAGCAACATTAACACCACCAGATGATGTCTAAAATCGCGAAGTTTCTCCTTAAGCAATTTCTTCCAGTCTCTATACAAGTTATGCACATCGATCCAGCTTCTCTCTCGCAACGCAGAACTGGATTTGTGTTAGTGCGAGGGAAGACAGAGATGTGATGGAATTGGGCAACAAGATAAAAGATCGCTATTAACATTGAAACACGGACGAACAATGGCGGCTTAATACCTAGGGCCAACGGGCTTTGGGTCCGTCACAATCCTCCCACCAGATTTGATGTAATAAAAACAACACCGTTTGAAGCAGCGTCATTAAATAATGGAAGAACCAATTCTAGTAATACGTCTATGGTTCACGTACCCATGTCCTTAGCCAGCTGATGGTACTCCCTGAGTGGGGCGTTGGCCCATTACATGGACACTGCTTACACGGCGTACTTACAATTACGTTAACCCAGTAAATGTTTTACCTAGTCATTTAGAGAGACTACCAGGTTGTCCCGCCTCGGAATTCGAATCAGGGCCTTTGGAAATATGGGTACTGATCAATAAGAACTGCCGTGTGATCGTGGCTCTCAGTGTGTCCCAATTAACGCGGGCTTAATTAGAAGGCTGAAGCATGGACACGAAAAATCCATTACAACAGAACGAGAAGATGACAGATATTAAGCCACATTACGTCATATGTAGGCTACCAGGATGGCGTATGTCAGACAGAGATGTGTCAGTCCTGACTGCCTGCTCTAGAAGACACTAACCGGTGCTCGCGTAAGCTCGTTCGCTTGGGTAAGCAATCTCGTTTGTTTCGTCAGGCGGTAGGCTTCATTCACTGTGGCTGGATCTAAAACACTCAGCAATACGTCTTCCGCTCCGCGTCCAGCCAGGTGTAATTCGGACGTTAACAGAGGAGGGTTAATAATAACCGTGCCGGCTGGTACACACACTTCAGAGACAGCGAGGAGGCAAGTATGAAGCAATGGTGGAATGGTTACTGGCGGGGGAAACCTAAAGTGTTCGGACAAAAAAGACACCCCACATTAACTCTGAGGGCAACAGTACTTTGTACACTCCTCCTGTCATGAAAGGGTAATGATCACTCCCACATTAGGATTACAACAATGAAAAGACGGACAGTCTTATTGTCTGTTGTTCTGGTATAATAACATACTGAAGAGCACTTTCTCGGCTCCTTAAATAATTAGGAACTGATGAAGATTCGTCCTGTATTAAAGACGCTTAGCTGAAGGAGATGAAAAAGTCATAAATATTTCATTCAGGACGGTCGGCCTCAACCTGACCACCATTACACATTCAGCAAATTACGGTCAGGACAGGATTAAGTCCTCCCCCGATCACTGGATATTTTCACTTGCGTGGTTCCAAACCAGGATCAAGGAATAAGATTGATATTTAACCAGTTTCTTGGTGCTGGTGCCCTGTGGAAGTAGGATGCATTGCCGACATTTGTCAGAGCATGCTGCCGCTATCTGTAGATTAAAATGAATAGGGTTACCAATAAACACTACATTTGTTTCAATCCTGAAGACTGGGGCCGCATGTATCTCGAAACGTCGGCAGCAGAGCCCACTTCCACCAGGGGCTGAGACCCCAAACAGGCTTAACATAAATAACTGTGAAGGTTTACAGTCTGTGAGGAACAACATCGAGATATCAGTAATTACAACATAAACAATGGTTGAGAGAATCACGGCCATCATAGCGTTGCTGAAAAAAAAAATCCATTCCTCCGAACAGGAGGCCGTGTCGACTGATGCCTATGAAACAATCTATACAAGTCATAAACTGGAGGGCTTGAATCTTCATGGTTTCATAAGTAATGATTCTGCCTGCAGAGAAGCCGGCAGACAATGTGACCAACTGTGCCATAACAAATTGGCCCAGCTCGTGAATTCAAGTGGAGTTTTGTCACTCGAGGAACGAAATGTCAGGAACATTGGCTAGCAGAATTTTACGCAGGATGCAAATTGTGTCAGTTACATCTGCAGCCTGGGAGTCCAGCCAAGTGACAGTGTTGCCAGTGCCTCTGAGAAAAATGCCCAATCTCCCAGATGGAAGTCGAATGGACTTGAAAATATATCGTTAAAACAAAACGCGATCTCTTAAAAACAGGATATGCTGGCGTAACGTATATGTAGTGAAAAAGTAGGAGGTGCCTAAATAAATCACACAAGAACGGGCAGATACGCACTGAAGAGTAGAGTTAAAAAGATAAATATCTCATACACACGTTGCTCCTGTCTGACGTATGTATAGGTACAGGTTTTTGTATCTACATCTCGAGTACATATAAGATAGAAGGAAACGTATCAGCCTGCACAACAATTGTCACGATGCGCATTTAGTAATTCTAGAATTAAATTACGATATTTGTGTCGCATAACAATTAAATGATTTGAAAAGTAAATGTTGGTTTATAGTTACCTTGACGGATAAAATGTTGGAACATAGGGAAAATGTCCTTTTATTTCAGGCTGATTTTATCTGAACATAGTTGAAAATTAGTTACCTTAGCAGAGGGATGAACGAAGCGTTACCAACATATTGTATGTGTGCCAGGGGTGAGTGATGTTTGTTGAACTGTTGATGATGCTCCCAGATGCTGGAGGTAATGCGAAATAAAGATTTGAGGGCACAAGATTACAATCAAGAAGAAGCCATTGTGTTGTAAAGATTTCACAAAAAGAAAAATTATGTGTAATAGTGGTTTTGTTTAAAGACATACAGAAATTCGAATGTTCAGGAAGAGGACGAAGAATGGTGACTGGATGGAAAAGAAAGTAATCTAAAAGGATGACTGGAATGCGAATGAAGTAAGTAAAAGAAATCGTATCTAAACAAGCATTAATAATCTCATATGGTACAACTGTTCGACAGAAGGGGCCTACACTGTACTAAATGACCGGTGTAAATGCGGGAGTGTCATATTTATTGTATTATACACAAAACTAATGAAATATAAAATAAAATGCCCATTTTAAAGCCGCAGCCCTAGAAAATAACTATCCAGTTTGTCAGGCTACCAAAACATCCTTTCGGATCCCAGTCTAAAAACGATATTCACTTCTGTCTATGAACTTCCAAGGCTGTCGGATACACATTGCGTAAGCTACTGGTGCCTGAAAACATTCAGACGTCATTTAATGATACTGTGTCCACTTATTATTTGGCATCGAATGAGATAAGATGCAGGTACACGACGACTTGGAGAACAGATTGTGGGCAGTTTGACGGGTTGTGAGAGATATGACGAATATGACAAATCGCGAATACAGATCTTTCTCATTGCTGCTTCTTTAAGCTGCTCAGTACGCCTTTCATGATCCACAGGAAATATCGCGTTTAGAATCGCTGGTTTTCTGATTTGTACGTATTTTGTATTTGGTAACACCAGTGTAATAAACGTGTCCCGCTATGTGACGGTATTTACAGTCATCCACGTAAGCTCCTACAGCGCATCCTAACATATGTAATTCTTCAATCTTTTTATGCACTTGTTGTTTAACTATGCTGTCAGTAGATTAACTATCCTACACAATGCAGAACAGGCCTTCAAGAACAAAAGAAAATGGCCTACGTTGTAATGGAAATAAGAATTCAGTATTCCTAACAAAGAAACCAGCAATGAAAGGGTGTCGAGTGGAGACGTTTGGATCTAATCTTCACGGGTATCCTGAAATGCAAGGTTTTTGGCCAGTGGAGAAGTTAGTATAGCTGGCGGACGGGCCTACTGGGTGTTGTGAAGTGACGAGAGGTGGGTGTTTATTTGCTTGAAACCGGCGTGACAAGGTCACTTGTACTTAGGGAGGTGGAGAGAATGATTAGGCCAACGTGACGCTATCGCTGCATTAGTGACTCGCTCCTAGCCTACCATTTAAAAATTCCACGGCCAATATCCGTGCCTTGTACTGTAACAGATTCATTCATGCTGCACAAAGACGCAAACGGGTACATAACCAAGGTATGTGAATAAATGGTCCTTTGTTATAGGGAGGACAACGAGACTGAAAACACTGAATCCCATAGTGACAGTGTCTGACAATAGCTACGAGTAACACGGTGACAGGAGGCTGAAACTACTACTGGCACAGTGACAGACATGTGACTTCCATTCCCTGAGACTGACAACCAACAGACTGTAAGAACGCCATTCACTGTTACACTTAGCTGTCATGGACACGCATTGCAACTTCTTCCCCCCCCACCCCCCCCCCCCCCCCCCCCACCTCCTCTCCCGCCCTGTCAAACCACTCACTCCCCAACTCTC
>Ga0123354_10002871_pt1 | contig 23329 bp, 14 predicted proteins | sample TergutLab28metaG_2_FD_97872 | JGI IMG/M metagenome (GOLD analysis project Ga0123354, IMG submission 97872) | Labiotermes labralis P4 segment gut microbial communities from Petit-Saut dam, French Guiana - Lab288 P4 | ecosystem: Host-associated > Arthropoda: Insects > Digestive system > Gut ... | reverse complement strand
GTCCACACATACATGTAACAGAACATCCCCTGTCCACACATACATGTAACAGAACATCCCCTGTCCACACATACATGTAACAGAACATCCCCTGTCCACACATACATGTAACAGAACATCCCCCATCCACACATACAGTAACAGAACATCCCCTGTCCACACATACAGTAACAGAACATCCCCTGTCCACACATACATGTAACAGAACGTCCCCTGTCCACACATACATGTAACAAAACATCCTCTGTCCACAGAGGCTTACTGACAAAGATGGCCTTTTCTATGCGCACACTTTTCGCGGATAACTAGCTGTGTCGTCACTAGCATTACGTAGGCCTGCTGTCACAATTTTCCCTCTTCGGCATAGTTAATGGGCTACGCACTGCAAAGCAGAGGAATCGCGCGACCCTTTTTTCCGACAAATCAAGAGATTTCTCTCTTCTTCCAAGAGACCAGAATGGCTCTGGGTTCCACCCAGCGCACCAGATGCTCTTTTCCCAGCGATTAAAGCCCGAAATGTAAATATGATCATATATGTTCACACAGCGAAGAGGTTAAGAATGTGTGGAGTTAAACTTCCACTCCACTCCCCTCAAAATCCTTTATAGCGTGTTGTCTACTTAAGAAATGGGAAAACCTTAACTCTGTTTCTCACGTGGTATTCAAAGTACAAAATATTACAAGAAGCGTATAACTGCAAGTCACAGAGAACTTTCCAGTATATCTTACCTGAATAAATTTCTAGATGTTCAGATGCGAAGCCATGAAGATAATGCAGAACATGGCACTGGAAGTGTCCACATTCAGTGTACCATTAAATAATGTTCCTTTTGTGATTTCTCTACTAGATATAGCGCAGACCAGACCTTACCTGAAATAATAATTGAAAAATAAAGTAAATAATAATTGAAAAATAAAGTAAATAATTTTGGCACATCAACTTCATGCAACATTTCAAACAGACCAAATTCTTATTTCGAAACAGTGTTAGACCGATAGGCTTGTTTTGTCTAATTCTGATAAGAATTTGGCCAATAAATATTTATTGTACGCCTTATTCACGCACCATATTTTGTTACACACACCACAGCCTATAAATTTGTACGAAATAATACACACTATAATCCACCGGGCACTGACAGCCGGTTACAGCATGCACCAGCATTTATTAGCGTGCACATAAAATTTCACCATGTGCGTCTGTCCGTCCTTCTGTCTACATGTCGTAAATCCACACCCGCTTCAAATATTGTCACCACATTTTACATTTTATAATTTTACTAAACACTGCACATACATTTTGGCCAAAGACTGACATACATAATGAAGCCGTACATTAAAATGTAAGCGTATTTCTACGGATTCTAAAAAGATAACTCACACATCATTCACTGTATGTTGATGCGAGTGGAAAGAATTTCGAAAGAAGTTTTAAACATGTATACAAACACGTTTTGTTTCCAAAAACCACACAAGATTTTCTTTAGTCTGCAGGTTTTTTATATTATTCTAAATTATTTAGCAAGCGCGTCGGAATCTTTATGGAATTCGCAAGTTTCCTAACTACGGAGCATTATAACGAATTTGTCAATAATGGCAGTACACTGTATTGGTTCCGATAATGTTCCTAAATTCAAAGATATTGAATCAGTATCCAGGCCTGAAAAAGGGCCACGCGCTAATGAAAAGTTTGTCAGCTTAGACACAATAGACTATAGACAAGTTGCTGTGCCACAGCTTCAGTTCCCTGCTGCAAAGACAGATTAATGCAGCGAAGTCTCCGAATTGCATAGACTTTCCTAGAAGCCACATGTGTAAGCTGCCTACCTTCGCTGCCCTGAATTTCCTCTCATATGTGAAAAAAAAAAGAAGATTCATTGCCTTGACACCAGATTACTGTGAAAGCATTCCAATATGTCTAACAACCAGATAATTCAGTTACGTCACAAGGAGATGAAGTAACATATTTACACTATACCTTTTTGACATATTAACGTATGATACACGATCCACAAGTTACAAAAATGGCTTCGCTTTTTACATGTTCATGATTCATTAAAAATTGTTAATCGGCATAACGTAATAGAACAAATATGGTACAAATATATTTAAGCTGTACATTTGCAGATTTCCTAACACGGTTATCGATGCTTGAATTCGCCTGTGGCAACGTGTAATTTCCATTCCAGCTGCATCCCACTGTGACGGCTGATATTTCAACCTCGTACATAAAACAAAATGTCCGTCATTTACATCCAAATCTCATCTAGCACTAACAACTTATGAAATGAAAATTTGAAAAAAAAGGGCACGAAGTGAGATGCTCTATGTTAATTATCACGGAGAAGAAAGAGAAAATGTATCTTTCTGAATGTTCTCAGGTAATGCCCGCTCGTCCTTCTGTTCAAGAAGACTGAAGGCAAGGAAGAGCTTTGGAAGGTGAAGGTGGTAAGCTGATGGAAATTGCCTGTTTAATGGTGTGTTTGGTTTACCCTGAGTTACATTTGACCTTTCAACGCCTACTGGTTACGTGATGCACCAACAGGTTTAACATTCAATAAATGCACGCTCTGCCCACACTGTATTTACGTGTTTTTTATTAATCTGAGAACAAACAGCGACTTGTGCCACTTACAGCATAAACTGACTGCTTTTCATAACCGAGTTGAAAAGTGTTTACTGCGCGGTACGGACTGGGGCTTTAAATACAGCAGTCTGTGGTCCGCCTTTAAAGGGTTCAAGACTCTCTTCGTACCGTCCAGTAAACACGCTCCGCCTCGGCTATAACACCAGAGAAGTAAATGCCGTTCAGGCACAGGGTCATTGTTTTTAGATCAATGAAGAACACACAAGTGCATTCTGTGATTATAATGTGGAACTTTTTGAGTGGTGAACCCGGTGGTAGATAAGATAATCACTTGGCCTTAAAAGGCGAAGTAACTCTTCACAGCAAAGAAATGCCGCTTTATCTAATACAAGTCTGTCTTCAGAGCCTGGTTACTTGGAGAGTCAAAAGTCCCCTTCCATTTAAATAGTTGGAGTTCATATTCTGCTAATATTCCATGTAACGAGCCACATAAATATACTTCATACCAGCGGCGGCTGAACCGCAGATTCGCAGCAATTCCAGAAAATTTGGCAAAAATTAAATATCTGAGAAAAATTTTCTTTATTACTTGTAACAAAAACTTTTATTCCGATCTTTTACTCAGACATTCTTTTACTGTTTCATGGAGATATGCAAGCCTGCAGCTCCAATGGAAGAACCGCTCTTGGTCCACACCCGTGCACCCTCCCTTTTCAAGTTCCCACTCACGACCGTGTGTTCCTAGCGAATTCTACCCTTCAGGTTTTCTAACTCAAATGATGTTAACATTTCTCCAGTCTCCCATGTGTTACATCCCACCCATGTAGCAAGGACACTTGTTTCCTCGTAAGAAACGAAAGTAAATTAGTAAATTGAGCCAATTTCTACACCTTTAACGATTTCATGTTAACCTAAATCCACGCTTCTCAATCTATTTTACCACTCGGTAAACTTAAACCAAAAAAGCTACAAAACGTACCCAGAAAACCCCTACCTGTCCACAAAAAGTCAAATATGAATTTAAATACCAGCATTCCTTATCTTTTATGCACTTTGAATTTATAAAATCAGCGGCTAACCTCAAACTGATCGATAACCTGATCGTTTCGGCTGACATATCGACTCTGAAAACAGCGAGCTGTGCCGACTAACTTGACTACAGAATTAGGAAGCTTCTTGATTGATGCAGCGATTGGTTGTCTGCGTACTGTCAGCGACGGAAAGATTAGCGTCGAATGTCGCCACACGAATTTTAGTTCGCAATACAAATTTAGGACCGCTAATAATATTATTCCGTCATTGTGCATTTTTGTTTCTCAGAACCTCTGACACACCTTTCCGGAACACTGACCTAAATGAGTACCGAACTCTACGATAGCGTCAGATTTGAAAATATCTTCGGGCTACCGGAAATGATTTCCCATTTAATGAACACACGTGTGTTTTCTCCACTCGGACGTCGAGCCTTTCTGAGCTACTGACATCGAGCAGTAGCTGCTTTCCATTTACGAATTAAACGGATCCTTCCCCTACCTTCTGTCCCACCCTTCGGACATGATTTCCGTTTGCCGTGCACTTAGTCGCCAGTTATCAGTCCCCCCCCCCTCCCTCCGCCGGGGAAAGTCACCCTGGACCGATCGGTCAGTACAGTGGCTAGGGGAAGGGGTGGACGCCTGGGACATCCGGGTTCTACTCACGACACAGATGGATTTCCTCTCCTTCACAAAAGCAAAACTGCCTCTGGGGCCCCATGAGCCTCGTGCCCAATTCAAAGCAAGATTCTTACTCCATACTCCATGGTGCAGAGTCCTTCTTGAGAAGCTAACTGGTTTGCAGCTAGTCAAGAAATTCCCCGCATTTCACGGACCCCGAAGGTTCATTACCGCACTCACAAGCGTTCGCCCCCTGTCTCTGTGCTGGGCCAGCCCAATCCAGTCCATATACCCACATCCCACCTCCCGGAGATCCATCCCAATATTATTCACCCATCTATGCCTAGGTCTCCCCAGTGGTCTCTTTCCCTCCGGTTTCCCCACCAAGACCCTATACACACCCCTCTCCTCACCCATACGCGCCACATGTCCAGCCCATCGCATTCTTCTAGATTTTATCACCCGCACAATATTGGGTGAGGAGTACAAATCATTTAGCAAAGCAAGATTCTTATTGTGGGTTAAAGTGGACAAGCCGTTAAGCTGACCAATCACCCCCACCTTATGCCCAAGTTTAGAATCCTTAACGCAGTAGTTCACCCCCTACATCTTCACGGTGTGGCCCTTTAATTCATCACAGGGACTACAGATACTAGCGTACCATAAGCAAGCGTACTGGCGTCCTAACACGAAAATGTTGAATGCGTAATGTACAGAGAAGAAAATAAAACAAGCAGAAAAAGAACAAAGGAGCCCCCCCCCCCACACACACACACACACACAGGGAAATGTTGATTGTGGAAACCTTCCACCCGTTAATTTGAACTTTAGTTGAGAATGTTCTGTAATATTCATAGCTAGAGGCTGGCCTGCCAGCCACTTGTAGCGCGCGCACACATACACACACACGCACGCACGCGCACACACACACACACACACACTGGGTTCGCAGCGGAGAGGCATGGGTGAGTTGACTGCGATAACACGACGTATCCCACTCAATGCAAATTTCCTCTAATTCAAACTGGCACTGAGCCCCTCGCACACATAGCATGCCTGTCACACTCGATTGACAATATAAACATGGAAAATTCATAACACACCAATGCTACCCTACAGAGAGGAGATTAACTTTTTTTTTAACTGGTGCGTTGTTAGCAGCGAATTATTTTTGATGTGCAAATTTAGCTTTTGTTAAAATAACAAGGCACTGCAGTAACAAACGGATGAATAAGTAACAAAATGTTATAAGGTTTCAGGCTTCCACGGTGCGTGTTGCTCAGATGAGAGTCTTGTGGGATATTACACCAAGTAGGATGAGTTTGTTCGGACATTTCGGAGAAACGCGCCGCCTGTATCTTCAGAGTGGCTGAATTCCCTTCAGATGGCTGCCCCAGCAGACCAAGACGGCAAGAATCTCCGGGAGGACGACGGTAAATGGACCGGAGACATGCGCTCCTTTGGGATGTTAAGCGGTATAGATTGGTGGTTATTCACTGCCGTTTCTGGACAACCAATCGGTCCCACCTTCAAAGGTGAAGTAGTCATTCTTGGACTGCTAAGGCATTAAATATATGACCTATAGGTTGTCGCAAAACGTCGGTCACTAACTACTAATTTGCCCTGTGTAACATCGCAAAAGAGCGGAGTTCTAATTCACATCGCGGCGGAAACCTGAAATCAGGCATGGTAACTGGACTGGTGGACACAGTCCACAATCATCCTGCAAAACCAAACAAACTTCATTAATCTTTTGCAGTCTAAATTTCGTCCAAATATACGGTGACCGCACTAAATGCGCGCGAAGTTATCGGCACATGGCATAAGAAGTAAGAGGAGCAGTAATTAAAAGTGAACATCAGTTGGTAAGTCGTATGATCTAGATTCTGTGACGCACGTCTTGCAGTTTATTCTTGCTCACTGAGGGCACTGTCAGAAGGCGGGCACACATATGCGTGAGTCGAGGTTCAGTCCACACATTTGTTAGGATTACGAGTAGCAAGAGCTACTATCCTTCCAGCAAGTTTCGACAAAGTGGTGGGCATCGTGTACGTAACCACAACGAATGAAATCGGGTAGTATATAGTCAAGGGATACACATGGCCAAATGATAGGACGGGCAATCTCAGATTAATTCCCATAAGAACTCTTGATACAACAAGACATGCCCAACTGCAATGCGCCAATATCGTTCGTTCCGCTCCATCTTCCTGGAAAGGCCTGTCACTTGAACCCTCTACCTCCAACCGTGGCATGAGGAATTCCACCAAGTTCATGTACACAACAGCCACACAACCTAGTGAATAAAATAAGGGCCAAACACATTTTTTTTCGGTTAAAGAGCGAAAGACATTCATTAAAATTAGGCTCGTTGCTTTAAATTCTAATTAGTGCACGCCGATCGTTACCGATCCTGATTCTAGAGATATTTCGGTAGAACTCCCCAGGCGAACATACATTGGCTTCGTCTCTAAACACAATTTTGGATGTTAAATCCTGTCTTCAGATTCTCAAGGAACGGTTTGGGAAAATGTTTAGCGAAGTTCTCTACCTTGGGCAGTTATATGTTCCAGCAATTGGTATTTGTAACTTTTAAATCTCAAGCGACTTCGAAATGTTTTGTGCACTGTCAATAAAGCATGCATGCTTGATTGTAAGGCAGTTTGTAGTGTCGAATCCTCAGACTGCAAAACAAGCAACTAAAACGTATTTGAACATTATTTAAATGACCGGTTGAGAACTGCGCTCTTATGGATTGTTAGGCAGCTTGTAGTGGTAATTTCTTACCGACGTTTCGGAGCAAATATCAGTCTCACCTTCAAAGATCTGGAACCAGACATTTAAGATGGAACCGACTTCAAGCACCAAGAACCGAACCTTGAAGATACGGCCGACAGGTTGTCCCGAACCCTCGGTAAGGAATTACCACTACTCGCTGCATAATAACCTAAAAGAGCTTAATTCTCTTCTACTTCGCGGCGGAAGCCTAAAATCACGTGTAAATAACCGGTTGTTTGTCAGGGTTCTGTGCCGATGCATCTAGACTCACTGAATACCTTATATCAATTGCAGATGGACATTTTCTGTATGGTTCCCTTCCAAACTCCTTCAGAAATCTCCTATGCACTGTAACCCTGATTTTAAATTGTATTAACAAACCACGTACTTACTTTCTCCACTTGAGACTCCATTTTCCACGACTACTGTGTTAGCGCCACTGGTGGCAAGGCTTGAAAGCTCAAACAGAAGAATTTTAACAACTCGTCACATGTATAGGGTTCATTCCTGCGTCTTCTTGACAAATGTTGCATTAAAATGTTTCTTATTTCGTGTACTTGTTCGTGTTTGAAAGCTGAAGTTACATCTTGCACAGAAACTATAATGTCTCCATTAAAAAGTGTATGCGGTTATAACTGTTTAAGGGAATCATTTCAATATGCAAAAGACGTCAACACGCACTGTGAGAAAAACACGTAGCATTTTAGTGTGAGACAGACACTTACACCGAGCTTTAAAGGGCTAACTGCTGCCATGTCACGAAAGTTACTGAGTCTTAAATCGGTGTCCCCAGAGAGTTTAGAACGCTACCATCCTTATTTCTCTGCATTCAGGTCGTGCAATTCGGCACTAGTTTTTGTCCTACTGGAGAGGGTATTAACACTGTAGAGCACGGTTTTTGAAAAATGTATCATTTGAAGAGAAAAAAAGAAAAAGCTGTGAAATAGACGACATTTTTTGGGCAAAATACAAATACAGCAAATTTCCTTGTTGCCTAAATACATGTAATGAATTCCTAGGGTGTTTTCTTACGTGCGTAGACGTGAAGCGAACGGAGTCTTTAAAAAGCCAAATACCGCACGGCATGGAATGTGATAATTTCAGTAGATCATTTCCTTTCAAAGACACTGAATTAACTTCAGTGTTTACGTAAAACTTAACTCAATAAGATGGTTGTTACATACATGAGATTTAAGTGACAGTCAACAAAGGAACCGTGGCCAACTGCTGTGGTATTTCTAAAAATCATATCTCCGAGAGAAACTGCAGAGTTATGAAGTCTTCATGCAAACATCATGCAAAATTCCATAAAGTTTTATTATGTCTTCACTTAGGAAATTAAGAATTCACTCGGCTGGATTCGAACACACAGATCTTGTGTATCACGTCACAGCTACGGTCGCTGTCAGCAGGAGATCAGTAAATTATTGAGTTACTGTCAATCATACGTAATTCTGGAAATTCCACCTGGATGCATTTTGTCAGAAATATTCCTTAAAATCCACTGTATGTTGCGCGGCAATAATAATTACATAATTGTTTACTGTAACCAGCGCAAATGTCATCATGTTAGTTCCTGCACTCCACACGACTGATGAAGACCTCACTGTTTGCTGTCCCTTCTACACAATTTCCTTCACTTATGTTTTCGTATTGCTAGTGGGCTCCAAAATTTTCACTTCCTACTTCGACAATAATTACTAATTAATTCCACGGAGAAGAGTCCTTCCTCAGAAACTAGGAGTTAATCAGGTGCTCAAGAAATTCCCCGCACTTTATGGAACCAGCAGGTTTATTACGATGTTTACAACAACCCGTCCAGGTAGGCTACGTAAGGACGCACATCATAGTGCTCCTCGTGCGAGCCATGAATGTAAAAGAAGAGTAATAGGTACATCTCCATTCGTTCTTCACCTCGGAACTGATGGAGCAACCTGGTCAACTTCATGCTCCTGTTGTTCTATCCCCAGGGAAAGTAGTCCTAGGTTAAACAGCAGGCTGGGTGGGCCCTAGAAGTTCTGGCGAAGAGAATTTCTTGCACCTCCCCAGGAACCGAACCATAATTCCTCGGTCGTCCAGCCCGTAGCCTAGTCACTGTACCCACTTAGCGATCCCGGCTGTAATTTATCGTGATCCTTGTAATTAATTTTCTGCTTTCATATTGTACTCTCTTCAACCTTACCATATGTACTATTTTTTTCAAAACCTTCAACAATGCTTTCTCATTTCGACTCCGAAACCAATCAACATCCTAGGAAAACTGATCAGGTTGCGGATATGTGTTATTGGTCTTCTGAAAGACTATCATTTTATTAATACCCTGGATGTAGTTAACTGTCAATAACCTTTCAGCACTTCACTGTGAAAGCTTAGACACATTCACAGTTAAAAGTTAAACTATCGTTACCTTTCGCATTCCAAAACATGTGTTTAGTTCCTCACGCCTTCCGCTGTGTTTTAACCCGACTGCGAAGCACTGCAACACACCTTCACTTGTGAATACAGTAGGGTCTTGTTTTACGACGGTTCGTTTTAGGAAGATTCACTTTTGCGACCCTTGTCCAGTCGGACCGAGCACTCCCGACGTGTGGTGTTTCACTGTCGCAACACAAGCTTCCTTTCTCTACTTAGTGCGCTTCTACTTCTTTTCCTGTGTGCGTGTGTTTCTTCTTTTTCTATTTTAGTGCCGTTATTTTAAATTTACTGTGATATTTCCACACATGGCGTCCATCAAAAAAAGAGAGAAAAGAAGGACCTGACGTTACATTCTTTCTTGATGTCTTCTGAACCACGGTCTGGGTCTTCTTCAACAAAGTAAAAAGTTATTTGATCGATATTTTTTCAATTATCTGTGTAATTTTCTATATACTTTATTCATTAAATTAAAACTGTATGTCATAATGTAAAGAAATATTGTAAATTATAAAATTATTGACTAATTTGTTTGGTCCATAAACCTACCTCAATATACACCATTTAAATAGTATTCGTTTTACGACGATTCGATTTACAACCAAACATTCGAGAACGTAACCTCGTCGTAAAACGAGATCCTACTGTACTCGCTCACACTGTCCGTGCACTTCCCAACTTCAAAACAACAAACCGTCAATGCGAAGTCTGCTGGTTCCGTCAGAAAGTAGAATTAAACAAGGCAGGCAATGAACTACGTATAAAGTAACATTGAGGCTCTTTTGTTTTGTTGGAGTGTAAAAGTAATAAGTGTCACATATTCTATGTCCGTGATTGTAGTCTTAGTTATCCAGCATGCTCTGCAATATTTTTCCACATTGTCTCATAAATGGTACGATTTTCGAAAAAAAGGGTTTTTGAACATAAAATGTGTGTTGTGACTTCCTCTGCATTTTTCTTCCGAAAAATTTCTCATACTAAGAAGAACTGAGCCAGATATGACCATCAATGTATGCTGGTCTTCATGTAAAGCAGCCGTTGTTCTTGTCGGATTTTAATGAAACTCGAATTTTTCCCGGCAGATTTTCGAAAAACTTAAATATCATATTTCATGAAAATCTGTCCAGTGGGAGACTAGTTGATTCCTACAGACGGACGGACAGATGGATAGAAATTACGAAGCTAATAGTCGCCTTTTTCAATTTTGCAAACGCGCCTAAAAACATTCCCTTTTAGTACAACTGTTAATAGACGAAAGGTTGTGTTGCCATATGTAAGTCCACGATATCCGTTATAAGATATCGAATTTTTCCGCACGTTTTCAGCCGCAACGAAACAAGTGCAAAAAGTAGTTCAAAATTTTTATTTACTACAGAATAAAACACTTCAGACAGCACATAAATTAAATAAATACATTTTCTGGTTGCATACACGCATTTTTTAAGTGTTTATTGCCTATTGAATGTCATGTCTCATATGATATTACATTCACTTATGATGACATATTTTTTAACATGATTTTGTTGAACACACAGTACCTAGGGTCAAAGAAAAGTTTTTCACATAAATCTTGTTCACTGAATATATTTCCAGTAATGTCTATACTAGTTACAATGTACTCTAAAACACGTTCATGAAAGAAAGATAGAAGGAAAGACGGATGGACGCGAAAGGAATACGAAGGAGAAGATGTAAGGAGCTGCTGGATGACATTAAAGAAAAATGGGAAATAGAAAAAGAAAGAGAAGAATTCGCTGTGGTAGAGGCTAGGGACCTGTCATAAAAGAGATTGCAGAATGAATACATTGTTTACGCTTTTCCCAAACGAGTCGTCCTCACCGTCGTACTATCCATGCTCCTTACCGTCCCACAGCTTTCGTAATAACTTCACCATTTAGGTCATGACATGCTGGTCATACCTGCAGGTCACATTATGCACTGCCCAGCATTTACGGTAACGTTTCTAATCCGGCATAGTTAATCTCTATCGCATTGCGAGAAAAGAAATTCACACACACACAGAAACAAATTCAACATTACTCAAGAACACAGGACTATCTTTAAGATTTAATGTACAAACTGAATATCCCAATTACTGCTTGTGGAAGATTAAATCGCCAAGTTACATCTCTGTTTATTTCTTTACATAAACCATTGTGAACACATCCGGTGTTTATTGCCCGTAAATTTGTTGTGAATTTCTACTTGCACAGGCTCAGGACTAGCAAGTCCACTCAATAACGCTATCGAATTCAACTGAACTCTTTATATTTGGACTGAGAGCCTTTCCTAAGTCAAGTAGTCTACTAGTGACTGAAATGGTACAGCCCAACAAATTTGAATGCGCATACGTTAGCCGCCTGCAGTCTAAATCACCTGCACAATATTGCTGACTGACCAATTACCTCCAAAGGCAGACAAATTACACCATGTCCCCTCCATTGCCTTCTCACGTGAATTTCCCACTCAACTACTCCGACTATTCTCACACCACCACAGGGACGGACGGACGGACAGACAGACACTGTGCGAATTATACATACATGTACACTAATAACAATAATACATACATATGCACTAAAAACAATAATACATATATATACTAATAACAATAATACATACTTATACACTAATAACAATAATACATACATCTACATAAATAAAAATAACACATATACACTAATAACAACAATGCATACATATACACTAATAACAATAATACATACATTACACTAATAACAATAATACATACATATACACTAATAACAACAATGCATACATATACGCTAATAACAACAATGCATGCATACACTAATAACAATAATGCCTACCCTATACACTAATAACAATAATACATACATATACACTAATAATACATACATATACACTAATAACAACCTGATTAATCACGCTTGTCGTTACTGAAGGTTCCACAGACATGCCGACTAATCGTTGTAATAACACTGCTGTGAGGATGGACAATAGACACTCCGTGACACTCACCGCCAGCCCCTCCACTAATTATTCTACATGCTGAAAAAAGAGTTGCAGCGTTCTCAACTTTTCCCATTAATAGTTGAACCCACACATTTCCTCACGGCGTCAGGTAACATTCGCTGCCCGTCAATAATTCGATGTAAACTGTAGGTTATGGGCAACACTTTGAACAACCATCTTCTTCTTCTTCTTCGTCTTCTTCTTCTTCTTCTTCACATCCTCCAATCTTTTGAATGGTTGGCAGCTTTCCATCTGGAATTGCTGCACGTCATTCTTTTCATTGCTGTATAACTGTCAGCTGCTGTGTTTCTGGCGACTTGCTTTAAGTATTCTAGTCAAGGTCTTCCCACGGCGTTTTTTTTTCCGGATATTACTCCTTCAAAGACGTTTACTACAAAATCTTTATACTTAAATATATGTCCTAGCCATAAGTGGCGTCTATTTTTTTTTTTTAATTTTTAAAAGTAATATTTCCCCTTTCGCCCTTTAAAAAACTTCATCACTCGTTATTTTATCTGTCCATTTTATTTTTAACATTATTCTCCAGCACCACGTTTCAAATACATTTACGACTCTCTCTTCATTTTTTTCCTAGGGTCCATGCTTCTAATCCATAAACAGCAAAACTCCATCGGACATAGCAATATTAGTGTAGTGACAAGTCGGACAGCAACCACGGACCATGCAGACAGTTTGAGTTGGAGCTGTGCCTACTAACTCTTTGGTGACACTAACATCCACTCGAATATAACACTCTGAACACACCCGCACAGCGGGCACTGATGTCTAATCCAAGCCATCATTTGCAAATTATTACTAATAATGCTGTTTGTACAGATGTTCGCTGTTACACTGCTGCACACTTTGTGACCAACATTCGTTTGTGGATCTAACAGGAACGACGGGTTAACATGGTCTGTAATGACAGCACACAACATCAACGGTATGAGTAATTCAGTCTTCAGCCGCGGTCTAAATGAGAACTTCGGTTTTCAGGGTTGTTAGGCAGTTTAGACTGGTGGTTGTTTATCAACGCTCGGGGGAAACCTATCCAGCCCATCTTCAAGGGTCAAGCAGTCCAAGAAGAATGCCTGTAACACTTTAGATACACAGTTATGTAGGGAATGGTGTGAACAGCGATTGGTTCTCAGATAGCGTTGCACCGAAGGAGAAAAGAAATGAAGTAAGCGGTTTGCTGCTAAACAAAGATGCATGTGGAGACACTAATTTGCATTCTTAGCCAGATATACTTAGGGTAACAAAATGGAGGATAAGATAGGCAGATTGGAAATGTGAAAAAAAAGTGAATAAAATTCTATTTTCGAAATACAGTATGAATAGAACCCTTCTAATAGAAGAGCTTAGAAGGGATAATACAATAATGGGCGTTAATGTAATAAGGGCTGAGGATGTAGACAGAGTTCAGCTGATTCAAAGATAGGTCCATTGGAAAACGTCCGTGGGAAGGAAAATGAAATTTCAACCCCCTCCTCTCCCCCCCCCAAAAAAAGAAAGGAAAGTCTTTACCTGATTACCAGAAGCCAATACTTCCCCACAAAAAGCTTACAAAGCAGCAGCTAAAACACCGACGCCCTCTCAAAAAATGTTAACACACACTACAATAAAATTTACACTAACTACATACGAGTATTCTCTTCGATTTGATGATTAGGTTCGTGCTCCGGTTAGGTACTGGATTTCGACGATTTTCTCAGTTCGAATCGGAGGGCGGAGAGTGAATTCTTCTTCCTTCACTCAGTGTCTTGCAACACATACGTGGAGTTTATCCGTTCCAAGAAGCTACATACAGTATGTACATTCATTCATCCTGTAGTCTGTCTAAACGCACATCCTTAATCTCTTCCAAGGCGAGTTCTCCACGGCGTGCAATCTAGACCTCACGCGTTTAATTTTCCGTCTCCTCTCTCTTCCTTAAGGTCATCTGGTATGCGCTTACGCCGTCTTCCTCGCCTTCCCGTCACTTCTTCCCTCTATCTTTCCTTCATGAGCCTGCTTCAGTTCCTACGCACGATGAGTCCAATCCTGTTAGCCTTTCCTCGTTTTTACTGTAGGAAGGAAATTCTTTACTTCTTGACAGTATGTAATACATCTTCATTTTTCAAACTGTATATCCACATAAAATACACACATATTCTGCAAAATATGTTATTTTAGAGGGTGAAGAATTTGTATAAAGAAGTGTAGATCTAGACCATTTAGTAGGGAAATCTGTTTGTTTTAGTTTGTGGTTTCCTAGATGACATCGTACAGACTGTTAAGTGTTTGTCAGCGTTCCAGACGGAACTGTCGCTTTCTCTATCTTCAGACTGAGGAAGCGACATTAGCCACTTGCAATGCAACATGTCATACATATCCAGAAGAACAGTCCAAATAATGATCACTTTGGAAACCCGATGTTACAAAAACATATTACTAGTTTATTTTCATAAATTCTCTATCAAATAACGAGATTATCTAAAACGAGTTTCTTGTTCCTCACAGAAACTCCAAGGTGGCTGTATTTAATATTACTATTCACACCTGGCATATTCTTACAATCAATATATCAACCAATAAATGAACTGAATAAAAACAATTCATTAGTCTGTATTTCGCTCCTACATGTTTCGGCCCCGAAGCGCCATCCAACTTTAGAATTGTAATGTGTTAAGCCCTCCAATCTGGGCAGTGTAATACCTGGACAAACGTGCAGGGTTCTTATTGCTTTGATCCAAAATTCCGTGAGAATGGCACCTCGGTACCGAAATAAGTGGGAGTTTAGAACTCGCTATCAATTGTATCTTATTGAGTGCAAGTTTTAGTTGATATACTGATAATAATAATAATAATTATAATTATTATTATTATTATTATTAACTGCAATTGGGTTGTCACCCGGTGGCAGTGGTTATTTTACATGTATACAAAACATGAAATCGGTTACTACTGAATTTAAGTCGGGAGGGTTACATGAGAAGCATATAGTGGCAACTTGGAATGTTGGGAACCATTTCAGCATTTGCTTATAGACACAGAGAAACGAAGAAAAACCTGTGTCGAGGTGGCCGGTCGCAGGACCTTCCGAATACTGACTTCTAGCCAGCAGTCCGACATCTGAAGTAAAAAGACAGCAATGCACTAACAGTACAGCAAATACACATAAGATAACAGCACCCACACAAGACAACTACAACAATACACACGGCCAAACCAACAACAATTACACACAATTCCAAGAAGATACAATATTTCTACACCATTCTCAGCACTTAAATTTATTTTTCATACAAAAAATCGACTTTGTCGTCTATATGGGAAATGTATGGCATAAGGCTGAAAATATCTCACTGTTCCCTGTCTGCTTCTAGTATACTAACTGTGGACGAAGATTGCATGCGCGTGTCCATTTCTAATTAAACAATATACCGTCACTGAGCCTGCAAGTGTTCAAATCACAAATGAACGCCACAACACAATTGCAGTGCTGCATCTGTCTAATTCCGACGTCAAAGCATCAGAAGCCTTGGGATCGAAACACAGTTCACTAATTCGATCAATAGACAACGGTCAACGATAACTTCAATTACGTGTCAGATTTGGTATGATGTAAATTAGGGTAACAGCTCCGGAGAGTACGGTCTTATTAGATGTCAATCACTGGGCAGGTGGGGGAATCGACACATGTAATGTGATTTTGCATTATTAAGGCGTGCAACTGATATTCTAAACCCACAGGGGATGTATCCAGTGTGCATGCAAAACAAGTTCTGTGGCTTTTTGATCATTCCTTAATGAAGCAGATATTTCGACCACTCATTATACCAAGTTTTCTTTGGTTCTAAATATCACTGGTGTTTTACCCATGGGCTGATAATTTGTACTGATTTTTCTAAACCACATAGTTCGCCAAAAGTCATACAAATGATTCTTAAAAAAATAATAAACCAAAAAATTATTCAGCCAGATTTATTTCTTACTACGATGTATATTTGACACTTGTGTCACTGAAGATCCTTGGATCGAACTTCAGTGCTTATACTAAAGGGTGAGGGACTCGAGGTGATTGTTACTCTCATGGCAGTATTTGTCGAGCAGAGGGATTCTGCCTACACTTAGATGAGGGTCAGTAACCGTATTGCCGTTCTTACCCCCTGTAAATAAAAACATGCCCAAAAACGTTCGGCCATATAATTAAATTCAGGATATCTATAGATTTACAATGGAAGTGGTCCGGAGCATAACTCAAGCTGGTGTCGGGGAGACGGTTGCTTGCAGGCCTTCGCATCCACAAGTTACAAGATAGACTCGGATTCTAATGAAGAGGCTGGGGTGATAAAATTTGCAGTGCCGTATGCAGCTGACTTTGTTTTGGGCACATAAAGCTTGTAAGAACGAAATAAACAGTGTTAATAAACACATTGTAACTGGGCTACCATTACTTTTGCAAACTTGCCGGTAGACCTACACTTATGTCTCCTCCGACCACCACAAGTAATATTTCTGCAAGTGGACTTCATGGTTCCCAACTAAGAGATTTGGCCGGTTGTACAAAGGTAGCAGATGGTACACATCAGACTTCTACGTATTCGCCAGTGACATTAAGACTTTTATCCCATCGTGGCACCAAGGCTTTTACTCTGTGCTAAAAGAAAATAATTTCAATTGCCTACAGCCAAAAAGTGTCTGTAAAATCGCTTGCCAATCAGATGTCTCTCAGTGGGTCTTAAGAAATGGAAGTTACTGGATGACATACTTCCACCAGAGTTGTGACGGGTTACGAAGCTACGGTTGGAAGCTACAAATCACCTTCTTTACAAATTCGACCTCGCGCCAAGTAGTTTCCTTATTTGTGGACCCCTCAAGAAGCATTTGGCTGGCAATCAATTTGCATCAGACGCCGACGTGAAGAAAGCTGTCGTCTTCGGCTACAGACATAGATTTCTTTTTAACCGGTACACAAGCTTTGGCGATACGTCAGGAAAGATGCCTAAATAGCAGTGACGTGTACTTTGACGTCAGACGTATACAATCACCGACCGATCTTCCATGTTTTAATACAAGTCACAATGAAGTTTTCGCCATCAGAATGTTTGTTAACTTCTTTTTTGAGTGTCCCCTCCGTTTCAAAATTTAAGTTCCTTCGTGACAGAAAATACTGTCTTGTAAAAATTATCAGTCAGTTACTCCTTTTATCATGGTTTCACAAGATACAGGAGCACAAACTCTGCAGATAAAATGCAGGGTTCTTACTGTTAAAACAGGGGACAGCTACAACAATCGCTCTGTTTTGAAGGAATAAGTACGGTGTGCGGACTGAAGGTCGGAGACAGCGTGTTGCGAGAGAAATTTTGAACGTAAAGAGAAGAAAGTGACAGAAGTCCAGAGAAAAATTCAAACTGAGGAGCTTCATAATTTATACTCTTAGTGTAATGTTATGAGAATGACACTGTCAAGAAAGATGATACAGAAAATATGGCAGAACAAGAAAACCCGTACATGCGACGGGTTCACGTAAACACTAAAATGTAGGCCAAGGCTTAGATAAGAAGATAATAAAAGTCGAACTGAATATAAATGATGTAAAATATTGTGTGGACTGGATCAATTCGGGTTAAAATTCGACGCCAGTCGACCTTCCAATGTTTTGTAGAGTGCGGACTTGTTCTTCTCCTACCTTATCTTTAACAATATGTGTTTATCCTTTCCACGTCACATAATACAATGAAATATTTACTGAGTAAATTACGTCACTCATACCGAGTTTCATATTTTTTCCTTTAATAATGGATATTCAAGCATCTGATTTGAAAATCGAACAGAATTTTCGTTTCCTGTCGTTCTTTCAGTTTGGACTACGCTTTTATTTTTCTCCCCCCCCCCCCACCCCCACCTTCCTTCAGTTGAATCACCGTAGAAATTCAAACGTCGGTTGGGTCCAACAGATAAAATTGTTTGTGCAGTTTGCACTTTGTCTATCTCAATTTGCGTGTCTGTCTCTTTACACTGACCCTCACCTTTAACGTGCATTAGACTCAACTGGATGAGCCGGGGTAATCGAGAACCTCTTGTTCATGAGTATGACCTTATGAATAGTGACCCTACAGTGAGATGGAAAACTCTGCCAGATGCCGGCTGACTTCTCTTCCCATCAGTCTATGTCTAACTTCTTATAATGCTGACTGGTTTAACACAAATCACCATACTGCTTATCTCTTGGCTAGAGACAAACCTTGCTCTAGGACTCCCAACACTCGAGAACGCAAAGACATGACCTCAAGTAACAAAAGTCTCTTCTCTCTCTCTCTCTCTCTCTCTCTCTGTCCCTCCCCCCTCCCTCTCCTTCGACACGGTGACGACACATTCGACATTATGTTTACGACAGCCAACCAATTGTCCCTCCTGCGCCATTCGAATCACGTCCACTTCACCCCATCGTGTTTCTTTAAAATCCATTTTAATATCATAATCCCATCTACGTCTAGGTCTCTCAAAATTGTCTCTTAGCATCAGTTTTCTCCACCAAAACTCTGTGTGCATTTCTTCTTTCCCCACATGTCCTACATTTCCTGCCCACCTCAAGACATGCGAGGATAGTAGGTTCTGCGACGAACTGGCCAGTTAGCGTAATTGATTCACTTACGCCTTCCTCATGACAAATTTAGACTATTGTTGTCCTCAGATACCTTTGTCACGTTTCCAAATGATTCATTAGCCATGCATTGTCGTTAAATGTTACAGCTTTTAACGTTTAGGCCAACCACATATTTACGTGATAAATAAACGACAAAGGAGAAATAAAAGCATTCAATTAAAACTACGTAATACAATTTGCAATAAATTATTATTTGTGACTGACTGCTGTGATTTCTCCACTGATAACAATTTTTTATATAGAATCCTGACAAGAAAACGTGTCCCTGTAATGCAAGAAAAGTTTACTCTAAAACAGGTCATGACGACTCAGAGGTGGAGTATAAGTATAACTCTACTCTTTCTTTAACCTCGGCCCTATATGGGGTCAGGTGGTCAAACGCCAAGCATCGGCCGCTTTACTTCCGTAAATGACCCGGTACCAATTGAATAAGAGGATGGGTGGGCCCCAGGGTCGGTCTGGACAAGCCCGGAAAATTTCGTCCCTCTCCCCATTTCCACATTGAGGGGGTTGACCTCGGCAGTACATAGTGGTGACTGGTCAACTTCATGCCCCGGCCGTCTTGACTCCAAGGGAAAGCCCCCCTCCCCGTATCCATGAAACAGAAGACTGTGTGGATTCCAGAGCCGGTCTGGGCGTGTCAGAAAAAAGAGAAATCTCTTATTTCGCCAGAATTAGGACCTCCGATCGTCCAGCCCGAAGTATGATCACTATACCAACACCGATCTTATGAACCCTACATAGAATTCTGACACCTTTTAAAATCGAACTCCGAATTCTGACCCATTCGGTAATAAATGAAATTTTATAGAAACCCACATTTTATAGAAAAGCACAAGTAAGATTTACTATGAAATTTAGGAGTGCTGCAGAGTACGAAGGCAGAAAAAGAGTTGCAATTGTATAAAACGTTCGTTATCAGAGCATGGTCTTCATATAATTGTGTGCTGTAGCCATTTAAGAGGAAAGCTTGTACGTGCGACATATGAGTTTATACTGTTAGCGATCCTGATGTTGACCGGCGTAATGTTCAATTTGTTCCAGCTACTGCAGGCCTTTCTGTCCTGCGACTTTCTCAACTGGACCCTAAATTGAATTGCGAGATGTCGTTAGCCCATGCTACACTCTCCCTCCCGAACAAGTCCAAGCACAAAATCTCCGGGGAAGCGAACTGCACCAGTATGGTCTGTGTATACGTCAGATAACACACAAATCTAGTTTATATACCGTACAATAAAAGTGCCCATCTCACCCCCACTAGTATCTTACGTTTAGTGTCACATGAAAACCTGCCTACAAGCGTGAATGTTTACAAATTTATAGTATTAAATAAAACGGATGACCTTCGAAACGTCGATAATCTCAAGATTAGTCGGTTTTAAAGTGACGCTTTATAGCTTAGTAAATAAAAGGTAAATTGTAAAGGTAAAGCAGTCCAATTATAGGCCTGGAGTGGCCCAGAGGGTTCCAGGAAGTTAAGGTTCCCAGATTTCATGACAACGGCACAGGATGGTGGTAGGTTGTCAGCCTTACGCACCGGCCGCCTTTACCCCCAGGAAATACTACTGGTACTCATTTCTATTAGAGGCTGAGTCGACCCCAGGGCCATAGTGCGATCGGAAGGTTTTTATGTCATTAAAAAATCCAATGACACCAGCTGGGATCGAACCAGCGACCTTCCGATTTGTAGTAAAGCTACAGCTTAGTAGTTAGACACCATTATGTTAGAGGAAGGATCTGTCCACCTCCATCCACAGAGCCATCTGTGTACGGAATACCAAGATCTGAATACACTGCCCTGATAATCTGTAACAATATACGTCATATACTGTACTTTTCTTAACCAATGAATTTCTTTAAGTACAACACTTAATGTACATTATTGCTTGTATTAGAAACCTGCAGATTTCTCAACACAACAGGAGATTTTTCCAAATTCAACTACACGTTTCAGCACAGACTAAACACAACTCTCGCCGACTCCGGTGGCTTTGCGGTCTAAGGCGTAGGACTGCGGGTGTTCGATTACTTGAATCGCGGGTTCGAATCCCGCTGAGGGCATGGCTGTTCTTCTCTTTTGTTTATTGTGTGTTGTATAGGTAGTGTTCTTTGTGACGTGCTGATAGCCCGTCCAGAAGAGTCACACCGGGTGTGTGTGTGTAATTGTGTGTTATTCAGAAACCTCAAAACTGAGGCGGCCTAGGCCGAATTTGAAATAAGTTACACTCATCCCAAAAGACAATCATATATTTGTACGGAAGTAACACTGGTACTGAGAATGACATGAGATTGGAGAATATTACAAGGAAATGGGTGCTGTAGTTAATGTCTTGTCTTACACTCGCTTGGAAACATTGTACATATAGATAACCGGGCTAGAAATATATAAGTAGGACTCTGAAATGCAAATTAGAAGACACAAAGGAATTTACTTCTACAAATAGATGTTTCGTGCCTTTGAAATATAAGTCATGTACGAGCTTACATTCCAGTGCGATAAGGAAAGACTAATCAAACATTACAACTAATTTGGATATTCCTTCTTATAATAAACCAACTAGAAGCACTAATTTCTCAAATTTATTTTTGGAATAAAACACTACGTGTTTCGGACAGTTCCTCTGTCCATCACCAGGAGTTTTTCACTGTACACACAGCAATGGTATATGTTATACAGGTTTGCCGACAGGTTAGGAACAGGATCAGGACGGAACTGGTTCCGTCCTGATCCTGCTCGCAAGCTGTCAACAGACCTGTATATCATATACCATTGCTGTGTGTACAGTGAAAAACTCCTGGTGATGGACAGTGGAACTGTCCGAAACATATAGAGTTTTATTCCAAAAATAAATTTGAGAAATTATTGCATCTAGTTGGTTTTATTATAAGAATTTATCACGATGCACGGTCAGCTGAACGTCAAACTGGATATTCCTGTAAGACACTTTTCGGAGACTAAACAGCAAAGTAATTCGCGGAACATCATGCAGGTCTTACAATTGCAAATAACACTGTCAAGTTGGGGTAATTCTCTTTATACCGTTCATTAAACGTATAAATTAGAGTAATTAAAGAGTAACATGCCTTTATTAGGAACAGAGAACACTTTGTTTCCAACAAGCAGTAAAACAAAAGGCTACACCTATTCATCGAATGAAAATAACTTAATAAGTGTTTAGGAATTCAATTTGAATTTGTCTACCACAGTAGTTTGCTGAACAGTGTTTTAGTGAAATAGTATTTACAAGACTACACTCGGAAAGAAGTTATCAGGAAGGTCATTAATTTTTATTAGTTCAGTTGGCAGAAGTTGTACTTTCTGCACAGTCGAGAAAAAGTTCAAGTAGTTGACCACTTGAAGAATTATTGGTCTGTGAAAAGATTAGAGCACGAAACTAAGAAGAAATTATAAGGAGAAATAACGACCCTAGCGAATTTAAGTACTGAGGAAAGGTGAAAAAGAAACTGCAAATTGTGTCCCTCCATAAAAACTCCAGAAAACATTTAATGCGCTGTTCTTTGCTACTTCGACTACAACGCGTCTCTTAAGATCCTTCGACACGAAAGTTTTCAAAACGGCTCTTCTATACCATTTCTCCGCTCTTGACGCTATGGTTTTCACTCATTCGTATGCTTACTTGTCCATGTCACGGAGAGATCTAAAAGGTTTCAATCACAGATATGCAATTATGTACTAAAATCTTGCGACATAAAACGCTTGGCGTGAGTCAGATCCGTCCTAGCTGTTACAGACTCACGCTTCTCTTTAGTCAAATACGTGTTTTGAGTCACCTCGTCTGAATTAGGCACACTCTTGACTTTAGTCGCAGCCCGGTGCTATGTAATCTGTAATCGTAACAGCAAGGACCGAAGAAACAGCTGAACATCGACTGTGTTCTCTGTGAGGTATGAGTTGAGTTTGAAAAAACAACCCAGCATCGGTCATGTAATACAACGTAGCACAACCAGATGACAGCACTGCGTTAGATATCCTTACGAATACAGTAACAAAGGATTAACCTTTTGACGCCTAATGTCAACTATAGTGGTCGTACCGCACCGCTAACCTCTAAAGTTGCATTTTATATATTTATTCAACAAATATAAGTACTGAATATTTTAAACATGGTATACAGAGTGTTTCACGACTTTAGGGCATAACTGCAGGAGGTGATTTCCTAGGTCTTTGTGATCAAAAAAGTTCATATAAACATGTGTCCGATTTTGGACGGTTACGGAGTTATGACCGTT
>Ga0123354_10002870_pt1 | contig 23333 bp, 24 predicted proteins | sample TergutLab28metaG_2_FD_97872 | JGI IMG/M metagenome (GOLD analysis project Ga0123354, IMG submission 97872) | Labiotermes labralis P4 segment gut microbial communities from Petit-Saut dam, French Guiana - Lab288 P4 | ecosystem: Host-associated > Arthropoda: Insects > Digestive system > Gut ... | reverse complement strand
TGGAGGATTACGACATGGAGGTGGCCTCGTACATGTATCAGGGCTGCGACGTGTGGCTGAACACGCCGCGCAGGCCCCTGGAGGCGTGCGGAACCTCGGGCATGAAGGCCATGATGAACGGCGGACTCAATTTTTCCACCTTGGACGGCTGGTGGGCCGAGGCGTGGACCCCGGACAACGCGTTCGGCTGGGCCGTGGGGCTTGGCGAAGAGTATGAGGACTCCCAATACCAGGATCTTGTGGAATCCCAGATGCTCTACAACGTGCTGGAAAACGAGATCATCCCGCTTTTTTACGACCGGGACCACGGCAATATGCCCAGGGCCTGGATCAAGAAGATGAAGGATTCCCTCAAAATCCTGGGCCCCGTGTTTTCCTCGCACCGCATGGTGGCGGACTATGCGAAGGAGGGCTACGGCCCGGCCATCGCGAACTACGACCGGCTGGTGCAGGACGGGTTTGCCGCGGCCAAGGATCTGGCCTCCTGGCGCATGGACATGATGACCAAGTGGTCCTCCCTGGCCATTCGCGACGTGCGGGGCACGCGGGAGCAGCAGGTGTTCGTGGGCGAGCCCATCGTGGTCACGGCGCAGATAAATTTAAACGGCATCCGCCCTGAAGACGTGCGGGTGGAGGTGTATTCCGGGCCGGTGGACCTTGAGGGCAAGTTCGCCGGCCGCGAAACCACGCTTATGGAGCCGTCCGCCCCGACGCCGGACGGCTGGCAGGAGTTCACCGGCCGGGTGACGCCCGCGGAGACCGGACGCTTCGGGTACACCGTGCGGATACTGCCGCACCATCCGCTGCTTTTAGATCCGCACTCGCTGGGTCTCATCAAATGGGCCGATTCATGATGTAAGGCGTCAAATCTGAAACGTCGTAAGGAGAGCCGTATGCAACAAAGACGAAGCGTTTTCCCGGCGTTGGTTTGCCTATGCATGTGCGTCTTGGCCGCTTCTGTGGCCTTGGCCGCCGACTCCCCCGAACAGGTGGTTACGGTTACGGCCAAGAAGTTCCAGTTCACGCCAAATGAAATCACGGTGCATCAAGGGGTTCCGGTGGTTCTTAAACTCACCTCCCAGGACGTGTCGCACGGCTTCAACTGCCCAGGCTTAAAAATCCGCGCCGACGTGAAGCCCGGCAAGGAGAGCGTGCTGCGTTTCACCCCGGACAAAGCCGGGACCTTCCCCTTCCATTGCGACGTTTTTTGCGGCTTGGGACACGGAAAGATGACCGGGGCGATTACGGTCGTCCCGTAAGAAGCGCGCTGACGCCAGCCAGCCACAGACGCGCGAACCCCTCGCGCTCCACGAGGCCGGTGAGATCGGCGGCGGCCTCGATGCCGTGTCCGGCCAGAATGGACTTCCACGAGCCGGGGTCTTCGCCCGCCAGATCCTTGTGGGCGTGGCGTCCGGCCACGGTCAGGAAGGGAACCAGCCTGGCCCGCCTGATGCCGCTCTTGGCCAGAGACCGCGCGATGGTGTGGACCGAAAGGCAATTGTGAGACTCGGCGGCCTCCAGCACGCCAAGGAAAGCCAGAGGCTGTATGGAGGCGAGATGCGCGGCCAGGATGCGGTAGAGTTCCTGGGCGGCATGGGTGGTTCCGTGCCCCATGAGGACTATGGCCTCGTCCGGGGCGTGTTGGGTCAGACTTTCGGCCAGGGTTCGGGCCACCAGGGGCGCGTTATGAGCGCCTAAGAGAAGCGGTCCGGCAATTTTTATGTCCGTTCCGGTTTGTGCGGCGAAGCGCAGGCACTGCTGGCGCATCCGGTCGAATTCCGCGCCCGCGATCACGTGGAGCGACTGGACCCGGACGGTCATGGGGCCGCCGGGAGGAGCCTTTGCCAGGCTTTCAAGCGTCTCCTCCATGGGAGAGGCTTCGTCTCTTTTGTGCGGGTGCCGCATGGCGGTTCCGGCGAAGAGGACCCGTACGCCGGGATGTTCGCTCTGTACGCGCCGGGCAAACCCCGTGAGGGCGCGTTGCGCGCTCTCAAAAGAGGAGCCGTGGGCGGCCAGGATAAGCACGGTTTCGGACGCGGCCATGGGAGCGCTTGCCTACAACGGGCGCGCCCGCTTGACAAGAAGGGAGTAATCGCATGGCGCAACAGCGTCATATCGTGCCCATAAAAGGGATGCACTGCGCCGCCTGTTCCAGCCGCATCGAGCGGGTGGTGGGCAGGATGGCGGGCGTCTTGCAGGCGAGCGTCAATCTGGCCGCCGAGACCATGGACGTCACATTTGACGAAGCGCAGACCTCCATGGAGGCCATAGCCGCACGGGTGAAGGAACTGGGCTTCGAGGCCGTGCTGCCCTCCGGCGATATGGAAGAGGAGTCGCTCTTCGCCTCCCGCGCCCGCGAACAGGCCCTGCGGCTTGAAGCCCAGCGCAAGGCGCTCGTGCCGGAACTCGCGCTGGCCGGGATGGTGCTCGTCATTTCCATGGGGGGGATGCTTGGGCTGCCCTTGCCCGCGATAATCGCCCCGGACCGTTCTCCGGCGGTCAATGCTATCGTGCAGATGCTTCTCACCGCCCCTCTTTTGTGGCTTGGCCGGGGATTTTTCACCGGGGGCATTCCGGCGCTTTTGCGCGGCGGTCCCAACATGGATTCGCTGATCGCCTTGGGCACGGGCGCGGCGTTCGCGGCCTCGCTGTGGTCCGCAATCGAGATATTTCTGGGCCATGGGCACACGGCGCATGAACTCTATTTCGAGTCCGCAGCGGTCATCATAGCGCTCATCTCCCTGGGCAAGTATTTTGAGGTCAAGTCCAAGTCCAGGGCCACCGAGGCTTTGAAGGCGCTGTTGTCGCTCACCCCGGACACCGCCGCCAGGCTTACGGGGTTTGCGGATTCGCACAGCGAAACCGTTCCGGTCTCCGCCGTGCGCGTGGGCGACGTGCTGCTCGTGCGTCCGGGCGAGCGGGTTCCCGTGGATGGAGTGGTGGTTTCCGGCTCCTCGGAAGTGGACGAATCCATGCTGACGGGCGAGAGCCTGCCTGTGGCCAAAGCGCCCGGCGGCGAGTTGACTTCCGGGACCCTGAACGCCCTGGGGGCGCTCACCATGCGGGCCGCGCGCGTGGGGCAGGATACCACGCTTGCGCGTATCATCCGTCTGGTGCGCGACGCGCAGGGGTCCAAAGCGCCCATAGCGAGCCTGGCGGACCGGGTCAGTTTTTATTTTGTGCCCGTCGTGATGATTCTGGCCGTGCTTGCGGCCCTGGCCTGGCTTTTGGCCGGGCAATCCTGGCCGTTCGCGCTTCGCATCTTCGTGTCGGTGATGGTCATCGCCTGCCCGTGCGCCATGGGCCTGGCCACGCCGACCTCCATTATGGTGGGTACGGGCAGGGGCGCGAGCCTTGGGGTACTCATCAAAAGCGGCCTGGCCCTGGAAATGGCCAGCCGGGTAAACGCCGTGGTCCTGGACAAGACCGGCACACTGACGCAAGGCAAGCCCGCGCTGACAGACATTCTGCCCGCGGACGGCGTCGGAGCCGATGCGTTGTTGACGCTCGCGGCTGCGGTGGAGGCCTTGTCCGCGCATCCGCTGGGGCTGCCCGTAGTTCAGGCCGCCAGGGACAAGGGCCTTGCGCTGCCGCAAGCGGGCGAGGCCCAGGCCGTTCCGGGCCAGGGGGTGTCGGGGCTGGTCAATGGAGAACGCGTACTCGTCGGCCGTGCGGACTGGCTTGGCTCCCTTGGCGCTCCCGTGCCGTCCGAACTTTTGGATGCCGGCCGGAATCTTGCGGGGCAAGGCAAGACCGCGCTCTATGCGGCTTCATCGGGCCGCGCCCTGGGCATCCTGGCCGTGGCGGACGTTTTGCGCCCGGAAGCGCCTGAGGTGGTCCGGGGGCTTGCCGGTATGGGCGTGCGCGTGGTCATGCTGACCGGCGATCATCCAGCGACCGCGCAGGCTATCGCCGGGCAGGCGGGTATCGGCGAGGTGATGGCGCAAGTGCCCCCGGAGGGCAAGGCGGACAAGGTGGCCGCTCTCAAGGCCCAGGGACTTGCCGTGGCCATGGTGGGCGACGGCATAAACGACGCTCCCGCGCTTGCGCGCGCGGACGTGGGCATCGCCATGGGATCGGGACTCGATGCGGCCATAGAGGCCGGGGACATCGTGCTTATGCGCCCGGATCTGCGCGGGCTTCTAACAGCACTCAAGCTCTCAAAGGCGACAGTCAGAAACATCAAACAGAATCTCTTCTGGGCCTTCGGCTACAATGTGCTTGGCATCCCCGTGGCCGCCGGGGTGCTGCATCTTTTCGGCGGTCCGACGCTCTCCCCCATGATCGCGGGGGCGGCCATGGCCGCAAGTTCGGTGTCCGTGGTGTCGAACGCCTTGCGGTTACGCTTCTTTAATGGTTAGTGACCCTTTATGAAACGCGGCCACGAAAAAGTTTCCTGCCCAAGCCCGAACGCCTACGACGTCGCGGCTTGGATTCTCGCCGGACTGGCGCTCTTTCTGGCTTTTCCGCTCCATCTGTTCTCGGCGCTCATGGCCGGGCTTCTGGTGTATGAACTGGTCCACCTGCTGACGGCGCCTTTTCTGCGCATCACCCGCATAAGCGACAGACGCGCCAAGCTTGTGGTGATCGGGTTTCTGGCCGCCGTCATCGTGGCGGTTCTGACCCTCATCAGCTGGAAGGCGGCGGTGTATCTGCGCGGCGAATCGGGCAACGTCCAGATGCTTCTGACCAAGATGGCGGAAATACTCGAGGACATGCGTTCGAAGCTTCCGCAGTGGATGGTGGCCTGGCTGCCGGAGAATGTGGAGGAAGTGAACCGCAGAGTGGCCCAGGCGCTGCGCGACCACATGGGAGTGATGCAGGAGGTGGGCAAGGGCGTGGGACGCACGGCGGCCCACATTCTGATCGGACTCGTGCTTGGGGCCATCGTGTCGCTGTGCGCCGAGACGGACGCCGAGTCCAGGCGTCCCTTCGCACGGGCGCTGACGGAGCGCGCCGCGCGCATAAGCCGGGCGTTTCGCTCAGTGGTTTTCGCCCAGGTGCGCATCTCGTTTTTGAACACGGCGCTGACGTTTCTCTATCTGATGGTGGCGCTTCCGGCCTTGGACGTCCATCTTCCATTGGTGAAGACCATGGTGGCCATCACGTTTCTGGTCGGGCTTCTGCCCGTGGTGGGCAACCTCATCTCCAACGCCGTCATCGTGGTGGTGAGCCTTAGCGTCTCCTTTTGGGTGATGATCTGGTCGCTCATTTTTTTGATCCTGATCCACAAGCTGGAGTATTTTCTGAACGCGCGCATCGTGGGCGGCCATATCCACGCAAGAGCCTGGGAGCTTCTCATCGCCATGCTGGTGATGGAGGCGGCGTTCGGCCTGCCTGGGCTTATCGCCGCGCCGGTCTATTACGCGTATTTGAAGCAGGAACTCTCCGACAGGGGAGTGGTGTAGAAAGCTACTTGCTGCACATGAAGAATATCCGCGTGAACGGAAACAAAATCCTGCCTTTCGCCTGAACGGGGTAGGCATCCCGCAGGACATTTTCAAAATCCGCCTGGAATTCGGCGCAAAGCGCATCATCGTTTAGACGATTCAGATACGGCCTAAGCCCCGTGCCGCTGTACCATTTCACGATATCCGCGTGGGCGTTCATGACGTGGAAATACCGGGTCTCCCACACATCAGCCGTATCGGACAGCCCGCAAATGATGTCGTAGTAAAAGTCCGCGCCATGTATGAAACGCGGGTTCGTGAATCCGATAAACCGGCCTCTCCACTTGTCCGACGCGGCCAGCTTCACCAGTTCGGTATAAACGGGCATGCGCTCCACATTCGGGACCTGAACGGCCAACACCCCGCCGGGGTTCAGCATATTAAAAAAACGGCGCAGCAGCCGTTCATGGTCCGGCATCCACTGTATAGCGGCGTTGGAAAAAACAACGTCGAACGCGCCAAGGCGCGTCAAGTCGCCGGAAGCGTCCGCGCACACCCACTCGATAGTTGGATATTTCGCCTGCGCCTCGGCGATCATGGCGTTCGAACTGTCCAGGCCGGTGATCGCAGCCCGCGGCCACCGGGTTTTCAGCACGTTCGTGCTGTTGCCCGGCCCGCAGCCGATGTCCAATATCCGCTGGGGTCGATCCATCCTGATTTTCATGGTCAAATCAATGGACGGCTGCGTTCTTTCCTTGTCGAAGTGCAAATACAGATCAGGTTTCCAATCGGACATGAGCCTCTTCTCCTACGCCCTGGCCAGGGCCTGTCGCGCCTCTTCGGTCTTGCCCTGGCGTTCCAAGGCCCGCGCCAGATCTTTCCAGAATCCTTTTTGATCGGGCCGAAGCGCCGCGCTCTGGCGGGCCAGGGCCTCGGCCACCGCCGGGTCTTCGCCGCCGTCCAGGTAGAGCCTGGCCAGCATGTTGAGCGAAAACGCGTCTTTTGGGTCGAAGAGGAGCGCCTGGTGCAAAAACTCCCTGGCTTCGCTTGCGCGTCCGAGTCCCAGGGCGACCCGCGCCAGGGGCCGCATGGAGAGTCCCTTGCCGGCGGGTTCCGTGGCTGCTTGCTCATAGTATTTTTTGGCGTTGGTCAGCCTGCCGGACTCCTCGGCCATGCGGCCGAGCCGCAAGAGGCTGTAAAAATCTTTGGGATTGTGCTTGAGGCAGCGCTGGAACGCCTTGCGCGCCATCACTGTCTCGCCCAGGCGATGACAGGCGTGGCCCAGATTGTACAGGGCCATGACGTTCTTGGGTTCGAGCGTCAGGACCTTTTCGAATTCGGTTTTGGCCTGGGCCATGCGTCCAAGCCGCGCCAGGCAGATCCCCAGCGAATTGCGCGCCAGTTCGTTCGTCTCGTCGGCCAAAAGCGCGAGCTTGTACTCTTCCATCGCGCCATAGACGTCGCCCACCGTAAAGAGCCTGTCCGCGCTTATGGTGAGCGAGGTGGAATCGAACACCGCCAGGGCCTGCCCAGGCACGAATCTCGAATGTTCCAGGGCCTTGCGGCAGTTTTCCAAAACGTCCGCTTTGCCGAAATTGAGGAACGGATACCCCGCCAGGCCCACGGCCAGTTTGACGCCAAGGCGCGTCCCGGCCAGATCCATAAATGCCGAAAAACGCTCCCGCAAGACCAGGGGATCAAGCCCTGGGATGAAGAAACTGAGAATCCCCGTGGAATAGCGCCCGCCAAGAACCTCCTGGCCGAAATGCTCCCGGCACAGCATCGCCAGCTCCTGCACCCTGGCCTCGGAGGGGGCGGCGGCCCGCTGCGGCTGACGCTCTTCGCCAAGTTCCGGGCCTGGTTCGGGCAGGCTCACCAAGGCCAGGGTGAAGACGCTTTGGCCCTGACGGGCCTGGGTGAGCTGGCGGATGAAATCGGTATGGCTTAAGAGTCCGCTGCCCCGGTCGAGTTTGAGCGGCGCGTCCATTGCCGTTTCGGCCGCGAAAAGTCCTTCCGGCTCCTGGGCCAGAAGCAGCCGGTCACCCGGCTCAATGGACCAGTTGGGGTCGGTCAAATGCAGCACTTCGGCAAAGGAGACATGCTCCCGGGTTTCCATGAGGATGATCTCGCCCTTTACCATGGAAGGATAGCGGCCGGACACGCGTTCGCTTGCCCGGCCGGGAGTTTTAAGCGAACGGCCCCCTTCGGGCGGGGACCACACCAGGAAGCGCTGTCCTTCTTTGGCGTCCACGCCCTGACCCAGGTTCACCACCAGCCGGGAGAGCGGCAGACGTTCCAGCACGTGTCCGCCTTCGCGCAGCACTCTGGAAAAACTCATGACCTGATCGCGTCCCAGATCCTTGGCGCAGTGCAGGGCTTTAAGCGCCTTTTGCGTCAGGATGCGGGCGGCCTCGCCTTCGGGGGCGGCCAGCTGGCCGCCGTGCAGATCGCGCGGATAGAGCGCGAATCCCGATGTGACCGTGAGCCGTATGCGGTCGCCATTGACCGGATACGTGAACGCCGTCTGGGCCACGGCGGAACGGAATTTTTCGGCCATTTCCCCGCAGCGGGCGGCGGATGCCCCAGGGAGCAGCGCCGCGAACACGTCCCCCTCGAGCCTGGCGCACACCGCCCCTTCCGGCGCGGTCTCGGCGAGAATTTGTCCAAGGCGCATAAGGACGCTCTCGCCGAAAAGATGGCCGTATCCCCGGTTCACCCCGGAGAAGTGGTCCACGTCGAAAAGAACCAGCCCAAAGCCGCCTCTGGCCTCGCCGCCGTCCAGGCAGCTGGCCGATCCGGGCATGATGCAGGCCTGTATCAGTTCGATTTCACGCTCCATGGCCGTGACGAGGCTCAGCCGGCTGGCCAGCCCGGTCACGGGGTCCGTGCGGCACGCCTTGGCCAGGAGCAGATTTTCCAGGCACAGGTCGGCGGCCTTTGAGAGAAGCGGCAAAACGTTCTTGTTCATGCCGGAGGCTTTCACCCCTTTGGCGATGAATGTTCCCAAAAACCGGCCGTTTAACGTCAGGGGCAAGAGGAGCTTCTGTTCGTCCTTCAAATAGACGGGCCGCGCCTCCCCCGGCGCGTCATGAGGCGGAAAGTACAGACTGTAGGACTTGAAATCCACAAAGGAGCGCAGAACGTCCTTTATGGCGGGTTCGTGGACGATGAGATCCTGGCGGTCAAGCGTGACGCTCGGGCCTTGAGGGGGGGAGGTGATCTGTGACATGGCCCCGTATAGCAAAGGGCCTAAGCCCCGGCAATCCGGTTGCCCAGTTGCCCGACTGCGGGCCTTCGGGCTATGGTGGCGGTAAGCAAGCGCCCTGGAGGAGAAATCATGCGCGTTAAGACGTTTAGCCTCGGACCCCTTGAAACCAACAGCTATCTGGCCGTGGAAGGCTCAAAGGCCGTGGCCGTTGACGTGGGGGGCGATCCCGCGCCGATCCTGAAATATCTGTCCGCCAACGCCCTCACCCTGACCCATATCCTCCTCACCCATTTGCACTTTGACCACACTCTTGGGGTCAAGGCGCTTGAGACCGCCACCGGGGCGGCCATCCTGGCCGGAGCCGGGGATGCGCGCCTGCAAAAAGACGAATTGGGGCGGGGCGGTTTCATGGGATTTCCCGTTGTGGAACCGTTCGGCTACACGCCCTTGGATGAAGGCGAGGCCGAGCTTTTGGGACAGCCCTGCAGCGTCCTGGCCACCCCCGGCCATTCTCCGGGCAGTCTCTCGTATTATTTCCCGCTGGCCGGGGCGGTTTTTTCCGGCGATCTTATTTTTTACGGCTCGGTCGGCCGCACGGATTTTCCCGGCGGCAGCCACGAGACGCTCGTCGCCTCGGTGAAAGAGAAGATCTTCACGCTTGCGCCGCAAACCGTCATCTATCCCGGCCACGGCCCCGAAACCACAGTGGAGCGCGAACGGCTGCATAATCCCTATTTCAGCGATTTCGCGCGTTGAGGGTGGCCGCCTGGGAGGGTCCGTCAGCCCCAGGCTTGCGATCAAGCTGCCGGCGCTTCGCGCCTCTGGCATCTGCGATGCCAGCGCGAGATCGCTCGCCCGGGTCCGGCGGACCCTCCCAGGCGGCTGGGGCACGCTGGCGTTTGAGATCGGAGGGGCCATGGAGAGCATCATTAAAGATTTGGAATATTCGCCGCGCCCGCTGGTGATGGCGTGTAGCCCGCGATCGGGCGGCAATTGCGACTACGCGGCGGGCCGCGTGGCCGAGGCGCTCGCGGCGGCGGGGGCCGATCCCAGAGTTGTGTGCGTGCGCGATTTCGCGATTCATCCTTGCGCCGGGTGTCAGCGGTGTGCGAGGGATGTGGGTTTCGCGTGTCCGTTTATGGGGGATCAGGCGGAGGAACTTTTTCAGCTGATTTTGGGCGCGCCCACGGTTTTTTTTGTCTCGCCCGTGTATTTTTATCATGTTCCGGCGCTGTTTAAGGGCTTTATCGACCGTTCCCAACGCTACTTCCGGGCAAAAGAGGCGGGGGATCAGGGGTTGGCCGGGCTGCCCCCGAGGCTCGCGCATGCGGTGCTTCTGGGGGGCCGAAAACGCGGGGAAAAGCTTTTTGACGGGACACTGCTTACTCTCAAGTATTTTTTGTGGCCGTTTAAGAGGACGCTTGGCGAGAGCGTGTGCCTGCGCGGCGTGGACAAGCCGGGAGATTTGCGGGCCGATAGGGAGGCCTGTGCCAGCGTGGAAGCGTTGGCGCGCAAGGTGTGGAAGGCCCTCGCATGAAGGCGTTTCTGGCCAGACTGTGCGGCAAGGTGGTGGCCGGGCGCTGCCCGGCGTGCGGCGCGGTGACGGCCGCGACGGGTAAGGATGGCCAATGGGAACGCCCGGCTGACCTGCCGGACGCGGGCCTGTGCCCTTCATGCGCGCAGGCGCTGACGCTTCGCAGGCGCGGGTTTTGTCCGGGCTGCGCCGCGTTCGCTAAAGCGCAGGACATGCCGGTGACGCTGTGCGGCGCGTGCAGGCTGAAGCCCCGGGCGTGGTCCGCCGTGGGATGTTTCGGGAGCTACGAGGGCCTCTTGCGCGATCTGGTGCTGAAATTCAAATTCGGGAGCGCGATGGCCGGGGTGGCGCTTCTTCGCGAGATGGCCTGGCGGACGTATGCATTTCACCGGGAGCGAGCGGACGGCTTTTCGGGGAACCCGGACGTGGTGACGGCCGTGCCCTTGTACCGGAATAGGCTGCGGGGCAGGGGATACAATCAGAGTCTGGAATTGGCCAAGGGCGTGGCCGCGAAACTCGGCGTCCGGGCGTTTCCCGGCGCGCTGCGCAAAGTCCGCCGGACCAGTCCTCAGAATGAGCTTTCCGCCACAGAGCGCCGGACCAATCTGAAGGACGCTTTTGTGGCGGATGAGCGGATGGTCGCGGGCAAAAACGTGCTTGTGGTGGATGACGTGATGACTACCGGAAGCACGCTGGAAGAGGCCGCGCGGGTTCTTTTGCGCGCCGGGGCCTGCCGGGTGGAGGTCTTGGCCCTCGCGCGCGATTAAGGGGTTGACAAAAATATTTACGCCTTCTACAAACGCTCTCCCCGTTTGCGGAGGTTTAATCATCATGTACGCGATTGTTGAGACCGGCGGTAAGCAGTACCGCGTCGAAGAAGGCAGCAAAATCACCGTGGAGAAGCTTTCCGCCGATGCCGGCGCGCAAGTGGCTCTGGACAAGGTGCTTCTGGTGGGCCAGGGCGGCGACGTGACGGTCGGCGCTCCTTACGTAAAGGGCGCCAAAGTGACCTGCGAGGTCGTGGAACATCCGCGCGGCCCCAAGATCACCGTCTTCCACAAGTGGCGCCGCAACGATTCCCACAAGAAGACCGGCCACCGGCAGGATCTCACGGTGCTTACGGTCAAGTCGGTCAAGGCTTAGAGAGTTAAGGGAGAACGATCATGGCTCATAAAAAAGCGGGCGGCAGTTCGCGCAACGGCCGCGACAGCGCCGGACAGCGCCGGGGCGTCAAGCGCTACGGCGGCCAGGCCGTCAAGGCGGGCAATATCCTGGTGCGCCAGTTGGGAACCAAATTCCATCCCGGCGAAGGCGTCGGGCTGGGCCGGGATTATACGCTGTTCGCCCTGGTGGACGGCACTGTGGCCTATGAGAAGTACACCCGCAATCACAAGGTGAAAACGCGGGTGCATGTGGTTCCCGCAGCCGCTTAGCGCGCTTTTGTTGTTGGATTTTTCGCGCGGGGCGGTTCTTTGGCCGTCCCGCGTTTTTGTTTCGGCAAAAACCGTTTGAACCACAGACCAAAAGGGTGCGGTCAAATGAGATATATCCCGGTGGCCTTGGGATTTCTGCTGCTGGTCGGCGCGTGCGGCAAGTTCGATATCTATGAGGAAAATCTGCGCTTTATGACCGATCAGACCCTCGCCGCCGAACACGCGGCGACCGCCAGACGCGTTGAGGAAGCCGCCGCGTATCTGGCCCAGGCGCAAGCCTCGGGAGACGCCAAACGGGTCCAAGACGCCAAGGAGTTCGTCTCGGATGCCAAGGCCCAGGCAAAGGCCGTCGCGAGCGAAGAGCGCAGCCGCTCACACTCACGCTCCCGGACTCATGCAAACTAAAGTCCCTGCCGATTATTTCAGCTTCTTGACCAGAACGCCCTGGTTGTAGATCTCATCGCGCACAAGCGCCCCGGCGGGAGAATACTCCTTAAGCTCTCCCTGGAGCTTGCCGTTTTCAAATCCGGTCTCCGTGCGCAGCGTCCCGCTTTCGTCCCAGCGTTTCGTCTGCTCGGAGACCTTGTGGCCGTCTTTGAAATGAGCCACGGTTTCCTGTTCCAGACGGCCGGTTTCCCCGAAACGGCGGATGGTCCAGGTGTCCGACGCGACGGACACCTCTTCGGCTTTCTGGCCGCTCGCGTACCAGACCGTGCTGGAGACGAGCTTTCCGGCCTCGTAGCGGGCCTCGAGCCGGGGCTTTCCGGACGGGTGGAAGTCCCGCACCATGCCGGTAAAGGGAGCGGCCTCTCCCGCTTTGTGCATAAGCCCGTTCTGGTCCACCATGTCCTCCGGCGAGGCGTCCGGGGCGGCGGCGGCGAGATGGGGTCCAATGCAGAAAACCACAAACAAAGCTATCAGTAGGCAACGCATCGGGGCAGAATAACTCCAAGAGGTTTTCACTAGCAAGAGTCAAGTGCGCTTGCTTTCCACGGACAATAACGGTAATTTTTCGGCGGAAGCGGCGGTTTTCTCGGCAAATAACGGTGGTTTCCCGGAGAAAAGCGACGGTTTTCCGGTGGATAACGGCAGCTTTTCGGCAAAACCGGCGGTTTTCCGCCAAGAGCGAATACGCAAAAGTGTTTCGGAGCTTCGACGTTTTATGAAGATTCCCAAGTCAGTCAAGCGTGATAAATCATTACCTTTTTTGTCCGCGCATCGCGAATTTGTCTTCGTGGTCGTGATCTGGGCGTTAAGCCTCGTGCCCGCGTTTCTCATCTCGGTGTTCAAGAAAGATCCGTTCTATGCCTCTGTTATTACTGTCTTAATTCAATTTCTGGCGTCATTTGGCTCCATCACGCTTTTTGGGGTCATAAGCCAGCTTATCTGCTACCGCTACATTGAATCCTCCAACGTGCATGACCGCATGATGGACGGCCTTTTTTACGGGTTTCACGTGGGCATGATAATCTGGGTATTGTATGCCTTTTCCCGGATGCTCTTTGGCCAGCGCACCGTGGGAGAGATCAATGCGCTCATTGGTTTTTTTGGGATCATTTGCGTCTTGAGCTGTGTGGCCGGCATCATCTGCGGTTTTGTGCTGGGCGGCCTGGAAGAGCGTAAGCGCTCCAAGAGCTTTTGAGCCGGGAACGGTGAGGAGAGAACTATGCCTTCGTTTGATGCGGTAAGCCGGGTGGATCTTCAGGAAGTGGACAACGCCGTGAACAACATGGTCAAGGAGATAGCCACCCGCTTTGATTTCAGAGGCTCCAAGACCGAGGTCAGCCTGGACAAAAAGTCCAAGCTGCTCGTGGTGACCACCGAAAGCGAGATGCAGGCCAAGGCCGTGCGCGAGATGCTCATTGGCAATCTGGTCAAGCGCAAGGTGGATACCAAGTTTGTGGAGTTTGGCGAGGTGAAGCCAGCCGGGGGATCGCTCCAGAGGATGGAGGCCAAAATCAAGGAAGGCATTGATAAGGACACGGCCAGAAAGATTGTGGCCCTGATTAAAGACTCCAAACTCAAGGTGCAGGCCCAGATCATGGACGACATGGTCCGGGTGACGGGCAAAAAGATTGACGACCTTCAGGCGGTCATTGCTCTCTTGAACAAGACGGACCTGCCGACGCCTCTGCAGCACGTGAACCTGAAAAGCTAAGCCAGCAGTTGAATCCCGAACTGCGAACAGATCCTGACAAGGCCTCGTCCGAAATAAAAATCCAGATCTTTTTCCGGGATGCCGGTTTTTCCCTGAAACCTCCGGCGAAACGACGCCTCGGCATGGACCATTTCGGCTAGGCGTTCGCGGGCGGTTGTATGACCTGTCGCGGCTTGGCGGGCCAGGTCTGAGGCCATGGCGGCCGGAAAGGTCCGGTCGTGGAAGACCGTCAACTCCCAGAGCGCCCCGTCCGTGTTCAGAATATCCGCTCTGGTCAGGCGGTCCTTTTGGTAGAGCGCTTCTATGCCGGATGTGTCCTCGCAGAAGAGCGCCCGACATTCCACAGGACGGCTGGCGTGGATGCGGCACGCGCGGGCCGCGCCGTCGTGGAAAAGGCAGGCCGGACTTTTCCCCTTCCCGGCTATCTTGACCACTTCTCGCTCCAGCACGATAAGCCTTCCCGTCACATCCTCGTTCACCGTTTCGCCCTGGCGCAGCGTGACCAGATGCGCGCGAGAAATGGTCCCGGACCGGACAAGGGGCAGATCAGCCAGATGTAGGGCTGGCCCTCCGGCTTGGCAACATTGTCCGCAGCGGCGGCAAATTGGGGTGGGAATTTCGGATGATTCGGGCATGGAGCGTCCTTAAGGAAAAAACTATCGGAGCCCGGTGTTTGAAGCAAGCGGATGTCCGGCGAACCTTTCAGTATTTCTATGGAATTTCCTCCTTTACGAAGGCGGGCAAGCATGTTAGGAACTGCACGCGTGTGAAAAACGTCGCATCCGCGAGGGGCGGAGCGCGATTTTCGGTACATAGGGCTGTAACTCTTACAACTCTCTTTTGGAGGAACACATGGCGAAACACCCGACCCCAAGGCTGGACGAACTTGAAAACGGTCCGTGGCCCAGCTTCGTCTCTGATTTGAAGCACGCCGCGCAGACGCGCCACAAGAATGAGAGAGGCTTCGAATTGCAGATGCCTGTGGACGCGATCGACGATCTTCTGGGCGTGCTGGAAATGTCCTACGAGGACGGGACCACCCACTGGAAACACGGCGGTATCGTCGGCGTGTTCGGCTATGGCGGCGGCGTCATCGGCCGGTATTGCGACCAGCCCGAAAAGTTTCCCGGCGTCGCTCACTTCCACACGGTGCGCCTGGCGCAGCCCTCCGGCCTGTACTACACGGCGGAGTACATGGAAAAGCTGTGCGATCTGTGGGACTTCCGCGGTTCCGGCCTGACCAACATGCACGGCTCCACGGGCGACATCATCTGGCTTGGCACTACCACTCCCCAGCTGGAAGAAATCTTCCACGAATTGACCCACAATCTGGGTCAGGATCTGGGCGGTTCCGGCTCCAACCTGCGTACCCCGGCCTGCTGTCTGGGCATGTCCCGTTGTGAGTTCGCCTGCTACGACAGCCAGCACATGTGCCATACTCTGACCAATGAGTATCAGGACATGCTGCACCGTCCGCAGTTCCCCTACAAGTTCAAGTTCAAGTTCGACGCCTGCCCCAACGGCTGCGTTGCCGCCATTGCCCGCTCCGACTTCTCGGTCATCGGTACCTGGAAGGACGACATCAAGATCGATCAGGCCGCGGTGAAGGCCTACGTCGGCGGCGAGATTCCGCCCAATGCGGGCGCTCACGCCGGCCGCGACTGGGGCAAGTTCGACATCAAGAAGGAAGTCATTGACCTGTGCCCCACCAAGTGCATGAGCTATGACGGGTCGAAGCTCTCTATTGACACCAAGAACTGCTACCGCTGCATGCACTGCATAAACGTCATGCCCAAGGCGTTGCATGTGGGCAACGAAAAGGGCGCGTCCATTCTGGTCGGCGCCAAGTCTCCCATCCTGGATGGCGCGCAGATGAGTTCGCTTTTAGTGCCGTTTATCCCGGCCGCGGATCCCTATGATGAGATCAAGGAAGTGATCGAGTCCATCTGGGACTGGTGGATGGAAGAGGGCAAGAACCGCGAGCGCCTGGGCGAGACCTTGAAGCGCCTTGGCTTCCAGAAGGTTCTGGAAGTCACAGGCATCAAGCCCGTGCCGCAGCATGTCAAGGAACCCCGCACCAACCCCTACATCTTCTGGAAGGAAGATGAGGTGCCCGGCGGCTGGACCCGCGACATCAACGAATACCGCAAACTGCACCAGCGCTAAAAGGGGGGACACCATATGGCGTTCGTTTCTTCCGGGTACAATCCCGCCAAGCCCATGGAAGGGCGTATTACTGACATCGGGCCCAAAGACTATAAAGAGTTTTTGCCCCCGGTTATTGCGAAAAACTTCGGCAAGTGGGTCTCCCACGAGATCCTTGAGCCCGGTCTTCTGGTCCATGAGGCCCAGTCCGGCGACAAGGTCTACACCGTGCGCGTGGGCAGCGCCCGTCTGGTGTCCACGGAACTGATCCGCGAAGCCTGCGCCGTGGCCAAGAAGTATTGCGACGGCTATCTGCGCTGGACCACCCGCAACAACATCGAGTTCATGACCACCTCCCTTGAGAGTGCCAAGGCCATGAAGGCGGATTTGAACGCCCGCAAGTTCGAGAAGGGTTCGTACAAGTTCCCTGTCGGCGGCACCGGCGCCTCCGTGTCCAACATCGTCCACACGCAAGGGTGGGTCCATTGCCACACCCCGGCCACGGACGCCTCGGGCACGGTGAAGGTTATCATGGACGAGATCTTTGAAGAGTTCACCCACATGCGCATGCCCGCCATCGTGCGCGTGGCCGTGGCCTGCTGCCTGAACATGTGCGGCGCCTGCCACTGCTCCGACCTGGCGGTCGTGGGCTTCCACCGCAAGCCCCCCATCGTGGACCACGAGTATCTGGACAACATGTGCGAGATTCCGCTGGCCGTGGCCGCCTGCCCCACAGGGGCGCTGAAGCCCGGCAAGACCGACCTGCCCGACGGCAAGAAGGTCAACACCATCATCGTCAACCAGGATCGCTGCATGTACTGCGGCAACTGCTACACCATGTGCCCCTCGCTGCCCCTGTCCGACAAGACCGGCGACGGCATGATCATCATGGTGGGCGGCAAGGTGTCCAACCGCATCTCCATGCCCAAGTTCTCCAAGGTGGCCGTGGCGTTTATCCCCAACGAGCCGCCCCGCTGGCCGACCCTGACCAAGACGGTCAAGAGGATCCTCTCCGTGTACGCCAAGGAGGCCCACAAGTACGAGCGCATAGGCGACTGGGCCGAACGCATCGGCTGGGAGAGCTTCTTCAAGAAGTGCGACCTGGAGTTCACCCACCACCTGATCGACGACTTCCGCGATCCGGCGTACTTCACTTGGCGTCAGTCCACCAACTTCAAGTTCTAACACCCTGTTCCCGGGCGCGGCCAAAATGGTTTGGCCGCGTCCGGAAATACGCTCAAAGCGAGGTCCCCAATGGATGAAGCAACCGCCAAACAGACGATCATCGACGCTCTGAAGGGCAAAACCGGCAAGTCCAAGTTTTATCTGAAGGACTTCTATTCCTTTGTGCCCGATATGAAGAAGATGGAAGTCTCCAAGCTGGTCAACAAGATGGTTGCCGAAGAGATACTGGAATACTGGTCTTCCGGCTCCACCACGATGATTGGTTTGAAAGGCGTTGGTAAGCAGCACGCCACCGAAGAAGGCGAATAGAGATTGGCGCTCTGTCTTTTTGCGCCCCGACCGCGTCAGATTTCGCCTCGTATTTCGGTCGTGTACTAAAGAATACACTCCCTCATACGAGGCTTATCTTCCTTGTCGGAGCACAAAAATCCTATCGTGCCGATATGCTGTAGCGTTTTTTGCGACGTTCTTTATGCGCCCCACGTCTTTCCACTGGTTTTCGCCGTGTGAAGGGCGTGGGGCGTTTCGCTTTTCGGACCGGAAGGTTCCCTGTTTCCCATGACGCGCACTCCCCGCCTCATTTTGGCCGGACTCTCCGGCGGCTCCGGCAAGACCATCATTTCCCTGGGGTTGGTTCGCGCTCTCTCCAAGCAGGGCATTCGCATCGCCCCTTTTAAAAAAGGGCCGGACTACATCGACGCGGCGTGGCTTTCGCTTGCCGCCGGGCATCCGGCCACGAATCTCGACGCCTTCCTCATGGACGCCAAAACCATGGTCCGGCTTTTTGCCGAGAGGGCGCATGGTGTTGACCTAGCCTTTGTGGAGGGCAATCGCGGACTTTTCGACGGCGGCGACGTGCGCGGCAGCTTCTCCACGAGCAGGCTGGCCAGGGATTTGGCCGCGCCCGTGATCCTCGTGCTTGACGCCACAAAAATGACGCGCACCGTGGCGGCAATTGTCCAAGGTTGCGCGGGTTTCGAGCCGGACGTTACGATAGCGGGCGTGATTGTGAACCGCACCGCGAGCGAGCGCCACCGCCGCATAGTGCGTGAGGCCATCGAGCGGTATACCGACGTGCCGGTGCTCGGCACCCTGCCGAAACTCAAGGAAAATCCGATCCCCGAACGGCATATGGGGCTCATTTCCAATCGGGAGTACAGCGGCCAGGAGGAAATTTTGTCAGGCCTGGCCAAGGTTACCACGGAAAACTGCGACCTGGACAAACTCCTGGGCATCGCCCGCAAGGCCGGGCCGCTTGCGGTCCCGGACGTGGACATCTGGCCCGCGCCGGTTACGCAAGCCCGACCGCGCATCGGCTATGTTTTGGACGGCGCATTGTGGTTTTACTACCAGGAAAATCTGGAGGTGCTGCGCAGGGCCGGAGCGGAGCTTGTCGAAGTGAATCTCCTGGATGGACGGCCCTGGCCCGCTTTGCACGGCCTGTATCTGGGAGGCGGTTTTCCCGAGACCCAGGCGGGTGCGCTTGCCGAAAACACGGCGGCGAAAACGCGCGTGCTGCGATTGTCTCGCGCGGGAGCGCCCATCTATGCCGAGTGCGGCGGCTTCATGTATCTGTGCGAGGAGTTGCGCGTGAGTGACGCCGTGTATCCCATGGCTGGGGTATTTCCGTTGGCCACAGTGTTGTACGAGCGGCCGCAAGGGCTGGGCTATGCCGAGGCGTCGGTGGTTGGGGAAAATATCTTCCATCCCTTGGGCGCGAGCCTCAAAGGGCACGAATTCCACTACTCGCGTTGCCTGGCGCAGTCGCGCTTCACCGGACACGGCGTCAAGCCGCGCCTGGCCCTGCGAATGACCAGAGGGACCGGGATGCTTGACGCTATGGACGGCGCGCTTGTGGACAACACCTTTGCGGCTTACATGCACATCCATGCGCTTGGCGCGCCCGCGTGGGCGCAAAACTTCGTGCGCCGGGCGGCAGCCTTCGCCAAAACCGCTACGTCCGCGTCCTTGGAAACATTCACGTCGTAGATCAATCAATTGGCAAGCAGAATCCGCTTGGCGCCGTAGTATGTCCGTATCCAGTAGGGCTCGGCCAGGTGTTCCTCGCGCACACGTTCCCCGGTGGACGGGCTGTGGATGAATTTGCCTTGCCCGGAGTATATCCCTACGTGCAACACCTTGCGCCATCGGCTGATATTGAAGAAGACCAGGTCGCCCGGGATAAGGGCTGTTTTGCTCACGGGCAAACCCACATGAAAGAGATCTTCGGTGCGCCGGGGCAATTTCTTGCCGTGTTGCTGGTAGCACCACTGCACAAGTCCCGAACAGTCAAAACCCGACCTGGGATCGCAGCCGCCAAAACGGTAGCGCGCGCCGATCTGGGAGCGGGCGGTGGCAACCAGGGTTTCCTGGGAGTGGCGTTCGTGCTCCGAGGGCGGCGGGGCGACTGTGGTTGCGCATCCGGCCGCGAACACAAGGAGCGCAAGCGCGAGGCATAGAGCGAGAACGCGATTCATGGTCCGCGCATGATAGGAAGCGGGAACGGGGTTCGCAAGACGTTTGCGGCCTTGCAAGATGAGAGTGTTGTAATGTTGCGCAAGAGTAGGGCAAGCGGACCCGCTGCCGGAACAGGAAGCATATGGACAAGTATCGTTGCCTGTCATACGTAAAAGATATGCACTTTCGGCGAATCCTTCTTCTTGCGGCGCTTCTGGCGGGATGCGTCCTCGCGGGCGGTGGCGCGGCGCAAGGCGCGGACGAGGTCTGGCAACCGCTTATCGAAAGGCTTTGCGGGGAGAAAATGTCCTGCGAAAAGGTCAAGGAGTATTTTTCGGACGAGGACTTGAAGTTTGATCCCTCCATCATGGCGGGCAAGGTGGACCGCATGGTGCGCAAGCAGTTCGAACCTCAGCCCGCCCCCACCAAACGCACGCTGGAAGAGAGCAATTACGGGTATTACCTGAAGCCCTCGGTGATCGCCGGAGCAGCGGACTTTGCCCGCGCCAACAAGGATATCCTGGCCAAGACCGAGGCCGCGTACGGCGTCCCCCAGGACATCATCGTGGCGCTCCTTCTGGTGGAAACCAAGCTCGGCTCCTATCTGGGCAAGGACGGCGCTTTCCAGGTGCTGGCCAGCATGGCCGCGAGCAATTCGCTTTCGACCATCCAGCCGTTTCTCAAAGACGTGGGCGATGATCCCCTGCGCGCGGCCTTTGCAGATGCGTCCGCCAAGGACCGCGCCGAGTGGGCGTATCAGGAGCTGAAGGCGCTCATCCGCTACGCTGAAAAGGGCAACCGCGATCCCATGGACATCCCCGGCTCGATCTACGGCGCCATCGGCCTGTGCCAGTTCATGCCGTCCAATGCCCTGCGCTACGGAGTGGCGGGCGATGGAGGCCAGGCCGTGGATCTCTTCGCGCCCGGCGACGCCATACCAAGCATCGCCAATTATCTGGTCCGCCACGGCTGGAAGCCGGGGCTCGATTATGACCGGCAGCGGGCCGTGATCTACGCCTACAACCACTCCGACCTCTACTCCCTGGCGGTCATGACCGTGGCCGGGAAGCTCAAGGAATACAGGCTGGCGCACTGACGGCGTCAGGGGCAAATGAGCCCCTTTTCTCGTTCGCCCAGGCCTTTGTGGGCAAAGTGAGCATCCGCGTCAGGTGCAGACAAGTCCCGTTTCCAACTCGCCCGTCGCCATGGGGACGATTCTGCTCTCCCCGGCCGCAGGGGGCAGCTTGCGCTTGGCGTTCAGGGCCTGCTCATGCGTATCCTTCCAGCCGGCCACCACAGACCACTCCGGCTTGCCCGCGTTGACGCTTTTTCTGACGCAGGCCTTCACACTCCGGCTTTTAAGCAACGCCGCGACCCACATGGCGCGATTCTCCTGCGAGTAGACGCCGTTTATCAGGACAAACTTTTGCTGGCCGGGGTTTGCGCCGACAGGCGTCTTCTGGGGGGGAACGCCTTTAGACGCCTCCTGCGGGACATCGCCTTTCACGGGCGGCTTTTGAGTGGAACTGTCTTTCGCTAAGGGCTGCTCGCCGGCGGCTTTTCCCGTCGTCGGTTTTTGACCGGTGGCTTTTCTCACAGGCGCCTGTTGGCCGGAAGATTTGTTCGCGGGCATTTTTTGGCCGGGAGACTTTTCAGGAGACAACTCTTTTTTGGGGGCGACCGGCGAGGATGTCTGTGGGGCGCTCTGCGGGACGGCCTGCGGGGCGGCGGTCCAGGCGGCCTTGGCGGAAGAGGCGGTGGAGGGCGCGGCTTGCGGGGGAGACTTCAGCTTGTCAGAGGTCTCCGCTTGTTGCGCGGCCGCTGCCTCCGGACGCAAGGCGGCATTCGGTCCGGGATTTTGGACCGCGCCTGGCGAAGGGTTGTCCGCAGTGGGAGCGGCCTCCACGGGTTTTACGTCCGCCGGCGTCCGGACCACAGAGAGGTCCTCCGAAGCAAGCTCCTTGCCGTCGTGAGAAATTTTGAAGGTCCAGACTCCGGGAACCGCTTCCCAGTCGTAGGCGAACTCATAGGCGCACAAGGCCGGCGCGCCAAGCGTCGCCGCCACTTGAAAAGCGAGGGGGGCAAGGCCGCCCGGCCGCGCTATCCGCACATCAAGCGTCACCGGAGCCCCGGCCACAGAGCCCTCGGGGACAAGTTCCACGCCCATGCGCGTTCCGGCCCTGGCCGCAATGTCCGCCTTGGGGCCTGGCTGGCCGATTTCGCCGGAGAAAGTGACGCGGGCTCCAGATACGGTGGACATCACAGCAGGCGGCTCCTGCGTTGCCGCGCTCGCCCAGAGAGGAAGCGCCGCAACCAGCGCAATGACGGCCGCAACGCGGACAAATTCACGCGCAAACCAAATGAACACGGACCAGGAACGCTGCATGGCGGGGATAGTACACCTACAGCCTGTCCATGGGAATGGAGGCGTAAAACGCTTCCCAAGCCTCATCAAGCATGTCCACAAAAAGCGTGAGCGGAAAAGTTTGGCCGCAAGACCCGCAGCGCACGGCGGCCTCGCGTCAGAGCCTGACGGGCCGGACCGTCCCCCCGCATGAGGGGCAGACGGGAGACGGCCGTTTCCGGGTGGGTGCATGAAACATAATTTGCGCGCGTACAGGCAAAGGCAAACGTAGTCAATCGGCGCGAAAACAGGTATCATTCCACACATGCACGATTGGACCTCCTCAAAAAAAGAGGCCCTTGACCGGGCCAGACGCATCGTCGTCAAGGTGGGCAGCGCGGTGCTCACCTCGGGCACGGGCCTGGACATGGCCGTGGTGGAAAGCCTGGCGCGCGATCTGGCCAAACTCCACGCAGGAGGACGGGATATTCTTCTGGTCACGAGCGGCGCGGTCGCTGCCGGCCGGGCCGCGCTTCGCGAAAAGGAACTTTCCGGCATCCCTGACCGCCAGGCCGCCGCGGCCATAGGACAGGGCCGCCTCATGCACGCCTATGACCATATCTTTGGCGAGCTTGGCATTACCACCGCGCAAATCCTCCTCACGCGAGACGACCTGGAAGGGCGCGAACGCTACTTAAACGTGCGAAACACCCTGCGCACCCTGCTCGACTGGCGCTGCCTGCCCGTGGTCAACGCCAACGACACCGTGGCCGTGCAAGAGCTGGTCTACGGCGACAACGACTGCCTTTCCTCGCTGCTCGTTGGCGCAGTGGACGCGGACCTCTTTGTCAATCTCACCAGCGCCAAAGGCGTCTTTTCCGGCAATCCGTCGGAAAACCCAAACGCGGTCTGCTACGAGTGCCTGGAGGGCATCGAAGACCTCGACCTGGACACTTTGTGCGACGGCAAGACCGTCGTGGGCACAGGCGGGATGCACTCGAAGCTCCTTGCGGCCCGCCGCGCGGCCAGACTTGGCGTGCCCACGCTCATCGTGGCCGGACGCGAGCCGGACCGGCTCTCCCGCGTGTTCGCCGGAGAAACGCTTGGCACCTGGATTCCGGCCGAGGGCCAATCTATCTCCCGGCGTAAGTTCTGGCTTGCCTACACCTCCGACCCCAAGGGCGACCTCGTCATCGACCAGGGCGCGACAAGCGCGCTTCGCGGCAGTGGAAAAAGCTTGCTGCCCGCGGGCATCACCCGCGTGGAAGGAGACTTCGAAAAGGGATCCATCGTGCGTATCCTGGACCCCACGGGCCACACCATCGGAGTCGGACTGGCCAACTATGACGCGAACGATCTCAAAAAGATCATGGGGCTCAAATCGACCAAAATCGCCCAGGTCCTGGGCGAAGCCCCCTACACGGAGGCCGTGCACCGCGACAACATGGTCCTGGATGCCGCGCTGTAAGACGCCAGGGG
>Ga0123354_10002869_pt1 | contig 23334 bp, 16 predicted proteins | sample TergutLab28metaG_2_FD_97872 | JGI IMG/M metagenome (GOLD analysis project Ga0123354, IMG submission 97872) | Labiotermes labralis P4 segment gut microbial communities from Petit-Saut dam, French Guiana - Lab288 P4 | ecosystem: Host-associated > Arthropoda: Insects > Digestive system > Gut ... | reverse complement strand
GGAATACAACCACCCAATAAAAACATAACTGCAAAAAATAACAAACATATCCACCTGGACATATGGGAAAAAACAGAGAACCCCCCCCCCCCCCAAGGTAAAAGGTAGGTTCCCTGTTCACCCCATGAAGGCATATAGCGGAAGGGGAGGTATAGCTCCACTCATTCTAAGCCCGGCACTAGACAAAGGTGAGTGGTTAGCTTCACGTCCCGGTCGTTTAACCCCCCAGAAAAGAACCCCGTTACCCTCTTACTATGAGGCTGGGTGGGCCCCAGAGGCGGCATGGACGATGTGGAGGAAAGAAAATTCCCTTGCCCTGCCGTGGATTCGAACCCAGGATCGTTCAATACGTAGCGTAGTCACTATACCGATGATACTACTACTGCTCCACCTACCCATCGCCAGTGCCCTTAATACGGGAAGTATTCCCGTCCCACTGACTATTGGTTTAATTACATTGTATTAACCGTAAAATTATAATCAAAGTGTCGAATCACTGGGGCATGGAAGGGGCGGTGATGTGTTCTAAAACAGTGCGCCAGAATTTGTCTAGAAATACTGAGGAAATTCGCGGAAATATGAGACAAGACTGCCAGCCTCCGAGTCGAGATATGAGATTTCACATCTCAAAAAAAAAATAATAGTAAAAAAACTTCCGTCTCCATTTCGAAGATCAGTCTGTTAACGAGGTACATTAAACTTCGACCAGCGCGGGCGAAAATAATTTAACATATATGGGAAAATGTGCCCAACGCAGAAAATTTTACATGTATGCGGATAAACGCAGGTGGTTTACATACTCAGCGACATCGGAAGCTGGCAGCATCGGACACCGCCAAACACCTTGTAACTTCTTAATGCCCCAAAATGTATTTTAAGCGATGCGGGTGGGTGAGGGGTCCATAAGAACCCACATTCACGTAAACGTATTTTTTCTCCACAAGAAGTCTGCGCAAAGGGGTTTTGCCCAGCACGGCGTGACCACCTCCCATCAACCCCGCACTGCATGTGGAAATACCGTACACATCAATGACAGCTGTTTCTTGGTGTGAGAGTTAAAGCTGGCGGTAACCACTGTGCTTGAAATTATAAACGAACGTAATAAACAAATATCACTCTTATTAGTGGAGGAATATGTGGTAGTCTTCTTCTGAACACATAACTCCACGTAATCCATAGACGCGACGAGCTAAACAAACACCTCGAATATCGAAAGACAAATTATGAAGTTAACTGTCAATTATATCTAACATAGTTCAAGTGCGTTACATTCATAAGTTTCTGATTTAAGAACGAGGGCGGCCAATATGTTCTTGTTTTGAGGTTTTGCTAAATCGTTTCCAGTGAAAGAATAACTTCAAACTGGGTCGCAAATTCGACTTCCTTTATTCCACTCGCTCTGAGAACACCGCACATATCGCCGATTCCAAAGCACGGCGATATGTAGAAACGCGTTCTTTACGCGGCTGCACTTCTCTACGACTGTCGAATTAAAGACAGTGACCCCTCGTCCAGTGCGGGGGTTATGGACAGTGACTACGCTGTGTTTGGCAAAACAGCGTACGCGAACTCTGTACGGGAAAAACTGGGTTCCGTCAACGCGGAAGCTTAGGGACCCCCCCCCCCCCCAACAATCACTTAAAATATACGTTTTGGACATTTACAGTGTTTGGTTATCCGACGCTGCCAATTTCCGTGGAAGTTGAGTAACCGCTCGCGTTTATCCTCGTGTATTTACATTGTTGAGCTGTAAAAATCAGATTCACCCATTCACACGCCATTTCGTGTTCCTATCTACCCAACAACATAAATTCCTGCAAAAAAATGCAAATAACGGGGAAAATGCCGAATCAATTCATAGAATGACTACTCAGTGTTCATATTTTGAGAGATGCATATTAGGTTTTCGTGGGGAAACATGAGGGGAACGGAACACTTGAAAGACACAGGCGTAAATGGGAGGTTAAAACTACGGTGATCTTAAGCAACCGGTTGACAGAGTGCGGACTGAATTCATCCGGCTCAGAAGGACAAGTGGCGGTCTCTTGTGTACACAGTTAATAAACCTTCGGGTTCCTTAATAGGCAGGGAGTTTCTTAACTAGCGGACGAACTATTTATCGCGACGGACTGTGCTCCATGGAATTACTTAGTCATTGCCCTGTCAGTAGTGACCAGCTATGGGCTGAACAATAAGCGAATCGGCATTCCAGTCCTGCTGGGGCAAAACATATTTCTCTATTCCACAGCATCCAGACCGGGTGTGGGATCCATATGTGTATCGCTGGGTCCTGCCCCGAGTTAAAGAGGTCGGGAAGTGAAGCTAACTCCCATGTAACGCCGAGGTTAAGAATACATAAAGCCACAGTCTACCCCCAGTTTGTCACACATCTGCATAACGTGTTTCTTAATTAAGCAAAGAAGCGCCTTTACATGAGTAGAAACACTTTAGAATGCTCTTCACCTAGCATAAACACTGCAAATAAATATTAACCCTTCAGATCGATGTGGATACTACGGTGTGTCCAAATTACGCTCAGTGTGTGCACATTAACAATGTTTTACACAGGGTGTTTTTTTTTTTTTTCGTGGGAGTGCTCGCCGTACAAGAGACGACATCGTTGCTAACTAGGGAACGATTTCGCCGGCTATACTGCATTTCCAGGTCCTGCTCAATCCTGTGGGGGGAGGGGGGAACATGTACGGTACTGCTTTAAACCGCATTAAACAACTCTGTATTTTACCCACAGCACGCACTTTTGAGCGCTTCGTTACGATTCTCAACGCACAGCGTGCGGTGCGGCCGCCCCACGCAGCAGTTCAACAGGCAGCAATAATGGTGGAAAAATAAGCCTTTTAATTTAAAAAAACTCTCTGCGCTCAGCAAATTTTAAATCGTTGAGGCAAATGAAAGGAAATCCAATACATGATTGTGATCCTAAGTCCTGCTCCGGACGATCATGGTGATTATTCGTCCCGGGCGTCAACAAACCTTCACAGCATTGGTATGCAGTAACATCTGTTTTGGAAGAAGAAAGCCAACACCGAAACGCAGTGAAAGGCTAAATTTGAATGAACACGACAGAAGTCCATAAAGCCACTGAATTAGACATCATTCACCAATGTCAGTACCCTATAAAACACAGCAAGACAGGTCATGTACGAGTTCGTAACCGTTAATATTGGGGCGCGTTCGCGCGAGAACTGTTGCCGTGGAAAGGCAATAAATATTACATATTCTGAGTGTGTATCTGTAGCTTTGCTTATTCAGCATGCTACGCGCATGTGCCGTATTATTTTGTCGTCTACGGCCCACCTGGCTCTCCATGCTTTTCCACATTATCTCACAAACAGCACTATTTTTTCGGAGGGGGGGAGTCCCTGAACATTAAATGTGTTTTGATTTTATATGCAACTTTTGTTTCCCCCCCCCCCCTCTAATTCTAAGAATAATTCGATGAGATACTTTCAAAAATGTACACAGGTCTTGATGTAAAGTACCCGTTATTCTCGGCAGAACTCAAACTTGAATTTTCTAGACAGACTGTCGAAAAATACTACTCATATCAAATTTCACAGAATTCCATGCAGACGAACGGACAGGTATGACGAAGCTACTAGTCGGTTTTCGCAATTTTGTGAACGCGCCTAAACAACACCTTGTTCTTACCGGGATTTGAACTCCCCAATCCTCGGAATTCCAATACAGACAATTTCGAGTTGGGTCATCCACTCTTCATCCCAGATCCCGGGACGGACCCCGCGCTGCTGAGAAAGCAGTGCTACCAGGCCAGGTCGTTGCTGTAAAAACAGTTCATGCACTCCGTATTCAGGCCTCAAGATCTGGCGCCCGGCCGACAAAGACGCGCTAGAAGAAACCACTTCTCTCTGTCAGCGGAAATAACAAATGACGCCACGTTCATTACACCCACACGTCTCAGTGGCTTCATACCACAAACTCTCATGCTGGAGTCGCACTTCGATTTGAAATGAACGTGAGCTGATGACAGCCAGCCGTCACAGGCTACGGACTTGACGATAATGAATCGTTCTTAGGCTGATTAGTAGCTCAGATTGTGGAAGGGTCAAAATGTAGGTTTATCAGTGAACAATGAATTGCAAAACTTGTGCGAAAGCACGCGGTTGCATCGTGAGGGTACACGATGCTAGAACAGCCGACACTCGAACTGGGCATGTCCCGAATATATGCCAGATGTGTGTAACGCGCGAAACACGCTGGTCGGTACCAGGGTTTTATGTTCATACGTCAGGAAAGGCGAAAAATGCTTACTGATACTGTGCCAACGTAGCATCAACAATGGAATGCCAAGTAACCAGCGAAGACTAGGAGAAAGTGGAAGTGCCTAGGAAAGACATAGTAAGCAAGGCAATAGCTATGGAGCGAGGGGGTCACTTATGCAGCCGCATCAGACGGCGGACCCAATGGGCAGCAAAATGGATATCTTAGACGAAAAGATCCATTGTGTGCGCTTAAAATATTTAAATTATTGGGCCAAATGAGATGAAGTTCATTTTTTTAAAGTTCTAACTTCTGTTTGAGGTGGCCATTGTCATTACTCGATCCGGGCGCCAAAACGCCTACCAATGTCACCGATGGCAACTTGTCACAACCCCAGTATTCACCGAGGGGACTCAAGAAAATCGAACAAATGGTCTCTGCGATAGACGATATAACTCGGCTAAAACACGAATCTCGTAAATTCATTCCATAGCCTCTTCCACAGCGAGTTCTCCTCAGAGTGCGATCTAGTGCTTCCTATTTCAATTTCTAGTAACCCCTTTTTTCCTTAAGGTCATCCAGTAGCTGCTTATGTCTTCTTCCTCGTCTTCCCGTCATTCCTATCCTTCCCTCTATCTTTCTTTCAATAACATGTTGTAGAAAGCAGTTCCTACGTAAGATGTGACCAATCCAGTTAGTCTTCCTATTTTTACTGTTTGTAGGAAATTCCTTTCCTCCTTGACTCTATGTAAAACTTCATTTTTCAAACAATCGGTGCCAAATGATCCTCTCCATCCTTCTCCAGCACCACATTTCAAAAAGCGTCGATTTAAAGTTGGAAGAACTACTGTTTGTGGTAAACTGTTTGGTAAATGCGTGCTACAAGTTCAGTATTCACCACAGAATAGAGTGCCATCTGGCTGCGCCCGGAGACACCTCAATATATGGTCAGGAGATACAAAAATCCTGAACACGTAGTCACGGACAACCACCGACTTGGAATGCTACTCCAGCCTGGGAATTGGAATAAGAGGAAACAAATCGTTACTGTAAGAAACCTGTATGTTAAAAATGTTACATTCGGTCTCGAAAACTGCGGGGCTTTTGAAAGGTCATAATGAATGTTTTGGTTCCACCGAAGGCGGGAACTTCCGAACGCGAGATTCTCTTAAGAAGCACTCCGTAACGTGGGGCTAGTGTCTTATCGGTGTCATTTAATAAGTAAGTATGTACCGACGTCCGGCGTCTAAAGTACCTCGGACAACGGGACACTTAACAATTGGCAATGAACACACACGCTGGCTCACATTCCGAGTTTCCCACCCACAGCGCTGCAACAAGCGTTGTGCTGGCCCGCAAAAACTCAGTTGACTGCCATGTGGACGTATGGTTAGACTCCAAGATTTCCCCCGCCTACAGTCTTCCCCACATCGACTCTTGAATATTCTGTCATTCCCTGTATCTAATAACGTAAAGGTCAAAACACGCACAAACCTTTCAAATTCTGCATGCCATTTTATATGGGCGTGAAACATGGTCTCTCCCGTGGGAACAACAAATAGTGCGGGTGTTTGTGAACACGATGCTGCGAAGAATGTTTGGATCTGAAAGGAAGTAATTAGAGAATGGACACAATTATATGATGAGGGACTACATAATCTGTGATCTTCACCACATGTTTTTAAAGTGATCAAAACATGAGGGATGAGATATATGCAACATGTGGCATGCATCATAGTTTGAAATACAAAACAAATTTCGGTTGTAAAACCTGCGAAAAACAAATTGGAAATTCTGGGCACAGATGCCAGAATAGAATAAAATGTGTCTCATACAGAATATGAGGGTGTGGAACAGAAAAAATCGAGTAGCAGTGACTCTTGTGAACAGGTTACAAACCTATGAGCTCCATAAAATATGCAACAGTTCTTAGCCACTATTACAGTTTCATAAAGAAATCTGTTCCATATAGTTTGATATCAGACAGAACACAATTTAATGGTCACATTTACAGCACAATCAATGCCACAAATTTCAAAAGTCTGAATCAATGCATTTATAATGGACATACACGAATATCAATACAATACAATATTTAAATATTTGAATAAAGGTTGACCAACTAGATGACACTTGCTTTATTATTGCTCAACATGTTTCAGACGTTAATAATAATAATAAAGCAAGTGTCATCTAGTTGGTCAACCTTTATTCAAATATCAAGATGATGCACGGTCCAATACGCATAAGATTCACAATATTTAAACTACACTAATTCCAAGCTTACTGCCATCAGTTTGCTGTTTTTGACTGATTCCTTGATGGAGGGACCACAGAATTTTCACCAGTAAAAAAAGAAACTTATCTATGACGATGATGCCTATTACTTCCTACCTCTCACGCCCAAATATCTTTCTCAACTGCCTATTCTCGAACACCCTCAACTTGCGTTCTGTGCTTAATGTGAGAGGCCGCATTTTCCACCCATATACAACAAGCACAAGCACAGTTCTGTATACACTTAATCTGGACTCTGGGCCGAATGGTAGCCAGCATTCCGTGCATTCAGCCTGTTCTTATATTCCTCATGAATGGAATTTCCATTTATTAGGGCTGTTCCCACATCTCTGAACTTTGCCGCACTTTCAAAGGATTTATTACCCATCTCTATGCCTTGATTTTTTCATGCATCCTGTTCATGAGACATGATCATATACTTTGTTTCCACTGAATTTACTTATAGACCAATGTCTTTACAAGTGACTAATAAAGCTGCTGTGCTTTTCTTTAAAGTAGGTATGTTTTCCCTCAAAAAATTATCATCACCAACAGCAGGAATTATTTATGTATATGCCCAATAAATTAACATCACAAAAGACCAGAAATTGATGTCTGATTCAATTTCAAGCACATCTGAAGACTATAATCTTATTTCCATAACAAACATGTTATGCAAACTGAGCTACATGTTCAGGCAAGGGTGCAGGAAAATATACTGCCCTACAATGAAATTATGCCAAAAAAAAATTACAGTGAGTCTTGAACATGTGGTGATGGGCAAATGATGAGGGCACTCCCAAGGAAAAGCACAAATTTGCAAGGAATAACTTCTCAGGGCCAAAGTAATATGGTCATATGGCCACACAGGATTTCTGAACTGTGTTGTCTGTCTCATCAGGATGAACTGAAGACAGTGACAAAACGTTCCTCCAAAATGTCACATAGCATATACGAGATTCCAACCTGTAGGTAGAACTGAAGGTGCAGACAGTACTTCCCTGTGAATGTTAGCAACCATCTACCAATTTTACCGTCTGCATAGAACGTACAATGGAAGCAATATATTCCTGCAGAAAGTTCATCTTCAGGATGGCAGTGAATATGCAACATAAGCAATATATTCCTGCAGAAAGTTCATCTTCAGGATGGCAGTGAATATGCAACATGTTTCCACAGAATGTATGTAAACATCTACCACAATACAAGACATCACATCCCAGTAAACGGCAGTCTTAATGCTCAAAACCATGAAAACATCCCAACCTTATATCTCAGGGGACGTATAAAAAGTCAGATTCTTTTAAGAAAGTGGTTTGTGCAGAGGTAAGGTGCAGAAACCACTGTTAATACAACAGCATCAAACCTTAAATAAAAAAACGACCTTAGCATCTCCCACAAAATAATGGCAACAGTTCTAAGTGATGTATCATTGCTCACATTCCAACGTGCATGTGGGGATTTCAGTAACCACATATGTATAAAACCACAAAACAATAAAGCTGGATAACCCTAGGCACTGTGACATATCTGAAAAATTCATAATAACTGTCTCAAACATGGTGGTTCAACCTGGTAATACAGCACAATAGAGCAATGATGGATGAAAACAGCTTAATTGTAGACCCTCTAACTTATATTATCCCCAGGTGCGGCAGCTTTGTGGCATAGAAAGTCAGCATCTATCAGGATGACCCGAGACGCTGTATGAGCTGATAATTACTGATAGATGAGACCTATAAGGCATCAGAAATGAAGTTGGTGCATAAGCCAGACGTCCTGCTATGGATGCATCGACATACATGTGCATGTACCTGTCTGAGAATGTCTTGATATAATTTGTGTACACATTGCACATTGGTTTTAATATAAGAGTTCTGAGATTTACAATATTTTCTCTAGAGTCTCGATATTAAATTTAACTTAGGTAGACCGTGGCCAAAAAGTGGAGAGGTGTCACCCATAGGTTTTGTTGGATTCTAAAAACCACAGTGGACCCATTTAAATGTGAAGTTTCACAAATTATTGAGATATTCCCATAAATAGAAGATACACGCATTCTAAAGCGGTACTTATATGAGAATATATGGAAATACAATGTAACCTTTTAAAGGGTTGTAACTGTGGAGACTTTTGTGAATTGTAAAAGCATATCATATTGACCTCTTCCTGTTTATCAAGTTCACCCACCAACTGTATTCATCTTGTTGTTTTATCATTTCTGTATTGTGTGGCCTGATAGACAACATTTGTCCAGTTTCTTCTGTCTTTCAACGATTTTTTTTAGGAAGAAGTATTAGCAGCAGAAATTAATTCGGTGCCACTACTCAAAAACTGTAGAAAGGCACAAGCAATTAAGTGTGTTTTTAATTAGGTTCCAAACAACTCTTCACCGGTCTCAACAACCACTTCAACGTTACGTATCAAATCCAATCCAAATTCATCAACCTTAACCTAACATAGTAAATGCTAAGTGAAGAAATACAAAATCCACACTGAAATACAAAGTCAGTTCAACCATCTCAAAAAAAAAAGTTTTCCTCCTGTATATAGTAATTCGTTCTTTCTCCGCATTAACGTCAAATGGATACATCCATAACGATACAGTTCGTTTTTAACAGCTGAAATTCCACCCACTGCTAAAATATTTACAAGTGCGGACGCTTTGACCCAAGTAATGTCACTAAAAGTGGCTTAATGTATATGGAAATGTAATTTGTTGTATAGTACCTCAAACCTAACATAACAAACACACCAGACTTATCTCACTCTCTGGTTTACATGTCCAGTGTGATACGAATGTATTTGCTGAGGAGGACATGGCCCTCGTCCAACACTAGTAATGCTGCATTTCCACCACTAATAAGACAGTGAAAGTTAACTATTTTGTGTAGACTCACCAATTATGTGTTTCGTTGCTTATTTCATTAACTGCCTGATGCTGAGCAACTGAATATCCAAAATAGGAACCACTGACATCACCAATCTTAATAACAGGTAGACGTGATTCGAGGTTAAATGTCAACACGCTATGAAAATTTAAATGCACCAAGGCCACCAACCACGATACCATACACAATTTCATTATTGCAATTTTGATATGTCACTCTCGTTCTCGGCCAAAACTCTTGGGTAAAAAGTCATACACAATTAATTACGACAAAAAGTAACCGAAAACTTTAGTGCCATAACGTACCATCAACCTACACCGCCGCCACCACAACCGATTGTCGACTGACCTACAGTGACCGACGTGTACCTCACACTGCTGCCGTCTATAGGGAAATCTGAACATCAGCCAACTTGCTTGTCATTTGTTGCACGGTTGCACGTCGTTGTACTATTACACGCGATTGGACCGCAATGCTGTCGGGAGTAGGGAAAGTGATGTAGTAGGTATAATACCTTGATATTTGCGAACGTGATGTCATTCTTCCACATCGGAAGTGTCTAGGAGGGGGCGATCTTAATATTTTAGAATATATTCTGCCTCTTGTTTATTAGCTTCCCCGCGCAAAACACCAATAATACTGTGCAAGTAACCGCAAGAAAAATAATGTGGTGTATGAGATAATCTTTCTGTGTTTTCTCTCCCAGATAATGTTTTTTTTAGAAGCAGAAATATGTTTGAATAAATTGTACAAAAGATGTCATCAAAAGTGGTTGTTATAGACTGTCCTTAACTCACAGTTTACTGCATGAGTATGTCAGTTGCAATTACTACCTAGCCCATGTTACATAATTAGTATTGGTATGTTACATATGTAATATTTCATTGCGCTGTAATTTGGAATATCTACAAAAAGAAGTGACAGACAGGTAAAACCACGTGAAAAAGTCGTATATACATTCAATATATGATTAAAGTGACTTTCCTTAATCCTGTCTAAGGATTAGGTAACCCTGAAATGAGTATAATTTCATGTTAGAATTAATGTACATGATGACTTAGGAACTTCGCAAAATGTCCTCACAAGTGTAAAGCACACACTACAGTCACTCATAATGCATGGAAGTAAACCATGTAATGTCAGATTCTAGGTGGGTCAGTGGCTTCGTAATAGACTGTGCCATCCTTCACATATGTAACTCTCAGCACATACACAAACAAAAACATGCAGTTATATTCAAAGGTTCCAGCTTTTTTGGCAGAACATGCTGCCTTCATATTTACACTCCTTTTTTAAACAAACTGTGTGGTGAAATTCAAACTAGTTCAATGCTTATGTGTGTGCTCTTCTATTTCCCTGACAAGCATGATTTGAAGACAGGTTGTGTTATATGATTTTAAGTAATAATTTATACTGTAATATTGATTTTAGGTAATAATTTAGACAGTAATATTGAAAATCACAGCATTGATTATCAATATTAGTGTCTTCCAGAATGTGACATTGTGCAATTCTGAAGGAACTTGCTGCCTCCATTGTGCAATTCTGAAGGAACTTGCTGCCTCCATGTTCAAATAGAGAATAGACACTCTTTTACCCACAAAATGAAAGCAGCAAGTTCACTTCTACCATGAAAATGGAGGGAGCACATGCATCCAAAACACTGAAACTACATGAAACTAAATGGCATCACATCTCAGGTCATAATCTTTTCAGGTTATGTTAGTTTAGTTAACATAATGGCAGCTTTTTCATCTAGTAGGCTTAAATGAAATAATTTTATAGTAAGGTTGGTGGTGTCATTTGAATGACTGTAATACCTCATTACTGTTTTTATAAAGTTGTTCCTTAATTTTTGTAACTTAAATAACAAACTCGTGCATTTGATTTACTAAGGTACTATATCCAATGTGACCAATAATTTGAGTTTACCATGCAGAACAATATTGTTCTGTACTGTATGAAAATAATATTATTTCTAAATTTCAGGTATATCATTGCAGCTGTGACCAACAGGTTCAAATATGTTCAAATTTAACTTTTCTATTCCTAATGAAGATTCCAAAACAGATCTGAATGCAGTTTCCAATGTCATCACAAGAGGTTGGTGATTCTGTTATATTTAAACTGTAAATTTATGTATATGTAAAGATAATAGTTTTCTTGGGTATGATGTTATATTTATTGGAAATTTGTTACATTCTCTACTAAGGTAGTCAAAGAATTCTTATTCTTCATGTGTGTGTGTGTGTCTTAGGGAGTAAGGAAGCCTGCACGGAATCACTGCAGTGGCTACCAGCAAATGAAATATTTCCTCCTTCTGAGCACACTGTGCAAGACATGTCTGTCTGCACATTTCCATGTGGGAAGTACCAACTTAGGCACATTCCATTTGAGGAAGCCATCAAGCATCTCTCAGAGATCACTGCAGAAGAGTGCATTAAAGAAGCTGAGGTCCTTCATTCAGATCTTGTTCCAGGAAAGTATGAAGGTTTGTTCATTCAGTGTTAAATATACTTAAAATATTTAAAAGTGACAGACTTTTTAAATATCCAAATACATATTTGAACATAATGTCATAGCTTTGGTGGAATCATTGCCACTTAAAATTACAGTTCTCTGGGATGTAGCATTTAAGTAGTTACATAGTAAAGTAGCAGCATTTTGAAGGAACAATATGGCATCTTAACCCTTTTGTCTAATTCAGTGCTGTAAGAACCTAGCTTCATAAAACTCCTCACTGCTGAGGCCCAGTTTCTTGTCCAGGACTGTCCACGTGGTAGATGAAGTGTCCTTTCTCTTAATTATTTGGCATTTCTTTGGTACTCAACACTTTTCCTTGCCTGTGATTTATATTGTAGAATTTGAGGTTCTCAAGGCCGTGAGCATTATGGTATTTTAGTAAACGACATCATGCTTTATAGTTGATGGGCACCATTGTTTTGGAACTTTGTGCCCTCATGTTCATTGCAGAAGAATGGATAGTCTTCTAAGATGTAGAACAATCACCACGTCTAACCATTAGTGTTACGCATCCTAGTTGTCAGCATGCTACATGAGGGGTTGGGAGCCATCAACATTTCAGGTAAACAGAAGGTAGAGGAATGTTGTAGCTCAACTAGGTTCTGGCTAGGAGCAATTGATGCACAAGTGTTTTTACAGGGATGTGGGCATGTGGTCACTATTGTGAGGTTGAGAAAAACACTTGAGGTACATGTAAGGTAGAGTTACACAGGGGTTATCTTGTAGATGTATTCTGGCACATTTTGTTTGGGCATAAGGCTTGCACATGTGACTTCATTCTTACACATTTAAAATTGACCGTGTCAACTTTTACATCTACATTGAGGTTTTAGTATGTTATCTTATCCTACATGGACTACTATGCATTGCCTGGTACATGGCTAAAAGAAGTCTTTCTCAGTATGATTTACATGGAATCACAGAAACTTTGCTTCTTTACATTCCAAAATTTAGGTGGCAAGTGTCTTAAGCAAAGCCATTTGTGTGAGTGTGTTCTCATACAGTTTACAACCCTGAGCTGTCTACCCACAAAATCCACAATTTTTTTGTAATCAAAAGCCAAATTTCTACAGCCAGAGAGAAGAGTAACATTCTGGGGAAGGCCACCAGTTTCCTTTTTATGATCACTACATTTCCTTTTTATGATCACTACAGAGTTAAGCCATTGTCCTTACAGATAGCAAGATGTATGACCATATGCTGGGCAAGTTTTTGGAATCATCCAAGGGGTCAAGTCAGGCCTTGAGCCTGGGACTTGTACAGCTACAGCAGCTGCAGGCAACCAGTTCTTAAAATGCTGGTACCCATTAACAAAGTGCGTGACATTGAATCCCAGAAGACCACAGTCTCAAAATACAGCAAGTTAACTTCAGGAAATATGCTCCCATTTAGTCTGGAACCTGAAGGTTAATATATATGAAACTACAGTTTTATCTGTGTTGTATGAATACAATGCTGTATTTGTGGATCTGAATGAAGAATAGAGATTAAGGGAGCTTAGAAGACACCTCTAATAACTCTGGAGGAAGAGATGGGTGTGACACACATCACAGGAGGGAGTGGGAAATGGGTGTATTAGTCTTAAGTAGGAGGAGAACATCTAATGAGAGCTTCAGCAAATAGTATGTGAATGGGCTCTTCATAACTGACCACAGCATGGTCCATTTGTGTGCTTTAGTAACAGCAGTGATGACGAACACTCAGGTTCTCTAAAACTAGAGGGGCACTTTAAGTCTTATTGTAGACTGCTTGGGAAGGGCCTTATTATGTGTGTTAAAAACAGTTACTAGTGAAGGGATTTTGTACTGACAGGAGGTTTGAAGATATGGGAGTGTACTAGAGACCTGGCAGAATTTTTAATACGTGAGCATATCAATTTAACTGGCAAACGGGTCCTCGACCTTGGCTCTGGAACTGGCCTCTTGGGAATACTGGCCATCCAGCTTGGAGCAGAGTCTGTTCATTTCCAAGATTATGTGAGTAAGAGTTCATAGGACTGGACAATGCACTTAATATTGGTAACTTCTTAGGTCACAATGTCATTAGTAACACAACAGGTATTTCCCTTAAAGGAAGGGTCATTATGCCAGTACTGGAAGGACACAAGCAGTCTAGTCACAACTAAGACAATATTTGTTGTTTTCATTTTCCATAGCTGATCATTACTGTTTGGAATGTACATGTAAGTTATTAAAGTATCAGTTCTTTACCTGTGCTTTTCATAAAATAAACTGTACATAAATAATACAAATGCTTGTTTCTTATCATGCAGCTTTAACATTCTTGTTACTTGATGTTTAGTACTTGTGGTTTAGTCATGGAACTACTGGAACAGGTCTGTATCCCATGCAAATAGTGGCATACTGTTTGGTCACGTAACATGCTAAAGAATACCATCAGTATCGCATGCTAGTTGTGGCATACCGTTTGGTCATGTAACATGCTAAAGAATACCATCATTGCAGAAATTATGAGTATACTCTATGACCAGGTTTCATTTCACTGTGAGTTGGAACATGGGTTAATTTTAGCTTTGGACTTTGGTGATTTTTCCACCGACGTGAATATGTTTTGGAATGTTTACATCTAGTACAGGTGTAAAATAATTTTTAAGGAAAGAGGTGAAAGGATCAGTACTTCTAAAGACAGGAAATGAAAATACTAACAGATTTCTGCAAAATTAATGTATAAGGTGTTTGCAACATATCTTCATAAATTGTGGTACAGGAGTACACAACCAGTTACGTCATGCAGGTTGGTGTGACTAGTTAACTTCATAAACAGTGCAGATAGTAACAGGACACTGTAACCTCTGAAGACAAGAAAGTTGATGCAATACAAGAAACAAACACTGGACTATTCTTATGTATTACTAACTTGTATCAGTGAATCGCAGTTCCACTGTGACAGCTGGCCAAATGTTGCCATATCACAACCCTAACTACCCCTTAATTGTGATCCAGCCTACAGCAGCTATGGCAGTGGCCATTCTTATCTTGACCAGGAGGGCGAGCTGCACTGTATAAAGATTTATATTAATGACATACAGCCTCTGTATGGTGTGTTCCACTATCACAAACAAAATTCTGTGGTTATGATTTGTGGTAATATTGACATTTTGTTTGGTGTGTAGGAAATGCCACTACAATAATTAAGGTTTAGTTTAAATCCAGTTAGTAAGTTGCTACAGTACTACTGCTACAGTTGCTACTGTAAGACACATTCCTCTTCCGTTCATAACAATCCAAAACCTTCTCTGTAAATCTTGCAGAAAAATTAAGCAGTATAGTAGTGGTGGTAGTAATAAACAGTGCATGTGGGATGTAAAAATAAGTGATACCAATAATAATAGGAGCAATTGGAACCATCGCAGAATCATTCCAAGAGTACCTATGCAACATAATGGGAAAGCATAAAATCAAAGACCTACAGAAAAGAGACAAACTGGGCACTACATACATACTTTGGGGAGTACTAATGTAAATGTACAAAACATTCAACATGAGAAATAACATGATAGTACCATAAATTGTAACTACAAACACCTGCAACACTACAGAGTCCTACCCTAGAAACATGGCTTGTTTGAGGTACGTAATTGCAAATATCCTGCACATAGGTGATTAAAAAGATGACATTTTGCAGTAATAGGCCTGTGGAATGTGTAATGCACATTATAATCAGATTCTTTCCATTATTTCAGACATCTTTGCAAATGTATTTCTCCTTTTGGTTGATATTACAAGAGTCTTTTTTTGCTAAACATGTAATATCTCATTTTGACAACATGTTCTTTCAAATCTCTTCTGTAAAAAATGTATACAACATTAAGTCGATGGAAATGTGCACTTTACATGATTGGACAGGTGACTAAGGTTAAAATTCCAGTACGAAATTTTTTGGAGTACTATATCCAGAAATCAGCTGGGATAGAATACTTTGTGTATTGAATAGGCTAAAGGCTGGACAACGAAGCCATCATTCATTTGCTGGTAGCGGTAAGAGAATTTCACTTCATCAAAGCATCCAGACCAGCTGTGGTACCCACCACTGGGTACATGGAGTCTTTCCTCTTGATAAAGTAGTCAGGAACATGAACGTGCCACTTACCTCCATCCATAATTCATACTTGCAAACACCTTACCATGAAGGTGTATAGAATGCATTTAAATATTTTACAAATTATGATAGATCAGTTAGGACTGAAAGTGTACAAACTTGTGTACTTAATGCTTTAGTTTGCAAAACTAATAACAGATATATACTTCACACAGCTCAAACTTAACAGTACAGACACAGCCTTTGTACAACTGTTCACATGCTTGCAGAATGCATCAGTCATCAGGGCTGTCACAATACCCAATGTGATGCTGAACACACCACGGTTACAATGCAATGGAACAGTGCCCTCCAGCAGGTTTTTCTCTGGAGACTGGAAATGTTTTGTGGACTTCATCAGTTCAGAACATTCTGCAAATAAGAACAAATATGACTGCATTTTAACTTCTGAAACTATATACAACCCTGACAACCATAAAAAACTTCTGGCTGTCTTCAAACAGTGCCTCGTGCCAGATGGAGTAATGTATCCTTTGAAACTGTATTTGTTGCATATTTCCGTGCTCATAAACCTCCATAACAAGTGAAAAAGGTAAAGTTGTCCCTATGACATGAATGCATATATAGGGATATTGAGGTGTAGCCCCTTTCATTCTTAACCTCAACACTACACCTGACTCTCCTCCTATTTCAACCCCTCTGCCTTCCTACTACCCCAAGCATACCTTCTCTCCTACCACCAGTTGCAATAACTGCAAGATAAGGAACTTAATCAGATTAAATACGTCCAGCCATTATTTTATGCCCTAGTTGCATTCCCAAAAAAGTGGGCTTCAATCAAAAGTGATATTCGCATCAAACGTAAGGGGTTAGCAAAACAGAAAATAGATGGCCAAAGGACTTTAAACTGAAAGTGAGAGAGTGCAAATTAAGAAGTGGTGTATACTGACAAGGGGTATTAAATCAAAAAGATGTTAAATGGGCATACAACAAGAGCTGGGTTTATAGGCCTTCATGAATGACACCACACAAACAACGTGTATCACCTTAACATGACTAGATACTTGGCAGCCAAGGTGTGTTACTTTGGAATTGGCGGTAGCATCAGAGAGTTTCAGAATTTGCTAGCCGATGATTCCTCATTCCATAGCAAAGTTTGCTGGACTTGTTCTCAAGGTTTCTATTATGTATTATAATTTGGCAGATGCAAAGTTTGCCTTGATTTGTCAGTATGTATTTACATTGTTTTTAATATTCTTTACATCATGACAATTTTTGTTTCAGGTGTTCAGAGGGAAATTCTACAAATAAGCTTTAAACATACAGCACATTGGAACTGAAGATTTGCACCAAGAAGTCTGAGACTACAGTGATGTATGCACAAAACTGTGTACTGTTATTATTTAGCAAAAACACATTGAAGAAAGGTGGACTGAAACTAACATTTGTTACTCACAAACTTATTTATTAATGTTGTTATGAGGAAAATATCTGTATTTGTAAACACCCTTCAGAAGACAGATACTGACCAGGAAGTCCGTGTCAGTCATTCTAGGATGGTACCTCACAATTAGCCACAGCTGTTTCATTTCCCAGTCACTGTTTGCCATTCATTCTAACATTTACCACTACACAGTCTGATCTAAATAAACCATAAAGAATTATAATAATGCCAACTACTACTGCTACTGCTACTGCCAATAAACTGTTTCAAATTATAAATTTATTCCCTAATATTCAAATCTACACGGCTTTTTTTTTAACATGAGCAAGGACAAATAATTACATGCAGCAGAGTGCTTTAGGGGAATAGTACAGTCACTTTCCTACTTAAATTCTTACCTTTTATGGAACCGAAAGTTCCTCGTTACAGTTTGAACAGTTGACTACTGGTCTGTGTCTATTGCAAACTGAATCAAGTCCACAACCACCAACAAAAATACTTCAACAATGCCACATTTTTTAATGATTTATTAGATCACTTTATGTTATGACCGTTTCCTGCAATCTGATGAGACATGGTCATATATTTGGTTCCATGTGGGTTTACTTTCCAAACAGTCTCCTTACTAGCATCTAGTACAGCTTGTCTTTTTGTTATGGTAGTCTTATGTTTTTACCCAATAGGTTAACAATGTACAGCCTGTGATCCAGGCACTTCTTGTGAACTCCTGTAATTCCAGTGACATGGTAACAGAACTCAGCATTGATTTTAGGGTCAGGTTTCAAGGACAAATTGACTGTGGTGGTAGTATCTTATCCAAGTGTGTATCACCCCCTATTTATTAAGGAGGTGACAAGACTGGATCATCAACCATCATCTGACTAGATTCCTTGGGATGTGAATTCCCCAATGGTGAGGATGGGGGCACAACAGGGTTGGCAAAGCATAGAGCATATATATGGTGTATAATTAGTCTCCTCTGGGTACAAGAGGAACCTGTCCATAGAGCTCTTGCTCTTACCTTCAATATATATGCCATCTGTGGTGCAGGTGTAAGTTATTCCTACAGAAACTCTATTAACAGTTGCATCACTGCAGCCGAGCCAATGAGAATGGACAGGATGCTTTCACTGTCAGAATGAAAGGGCCCTCCTGATTAGGCATGAAGGTAGATGGAACGATATTGTAAGTTCCAGCAGGTACATCTTCCAAGTCCAGCACCACAAAGCCTGGCCTGAAACAACACATTTGACTTGAACATACACCATCCTCATATAACAAAATACCCACTCTGAAAGAAAAGATGTTAATACTGAGATCTGAGGTTCCTACAGCACAAAATTTTAAGATTACAATCTTCTGGAATGTGATGCTGTGTACTTCAGTACAACATTCACAGACACTTGCTGCCCCCATCTTTCAAATGAAGAGAAAGAGAGAATGGAAATGATTACTCGCCTCCATTAATATCAGAATTAAAAATGCTTGAAGCTTTAGCTCCATGAATGAGTTAATGTCAGTGCACTCTGCATTAATAACTTAACTGAGACATTAATGTGATCTGGGTAGCATATGAAGTGGTTAAATACACCTTGCACTCAACAGCTTTTTACCTAAATGGTCCTGAGTGTTTACTCTTGAAATAACCAGGTGCATTCGGGTCACTGGTCACAACACAAGTAACTTCCACACCAATCTGATATAACTTGGGACCTCTGAGATCCAGCAAAATCTGGTTATTATTGTGTGATGACTTCAGTTTCATCTGATAGCAAGGGTTATTGTGATGTGTGGGATGATTGGCACAACCTCCTGCTGTCACACCCTTCCACTGGCCATCTGAAATCTAACAAAGAAGACAGCGATTTGTCCAAGTTACAGTGTCACACTCTTATATTTCAGTATTCACATGGAAATTCAACATTCTGGAGGTACCTGCTGCCTTCATCTTCAATAACAATCGGAAATCTCACATGTACCATAGAGTTACACTGTTTATCAATAATGACTTGACTCTACATGGCAGAAAATGTACACGTACACACACACACATGCACACTCAGACTCACAGGCCAAAGAATTTTGAAGTCTTGACAACTTTCTTTTGTACAATTCTGTGCACACAATAAATTCTTAACAATAAAAACATTTATCTTGTCATGTTGATAATGCATAACACATAGTGTGAGACAAAAATTAAGTTACCACTGAAGGGATATGTGAAGTTACACTGTGAAACACAGGGATATGCCAGATATGTCAAGTAAAAAAAGGTTAAACATGCTGATGTAAACTGAACCAAAGTAGCATAACTTACTGCTGTATTTTAATGATAACTAAATAACCTGCATCTAATTGTGGCAGCATAACATATGGTGACAAGAAATTCTTCCCTGCCAGAGATGGTATGACTGGATAAGTGTTATTTATGACAAGGCAAGATATGGCCAGATGAGGGACTGGAAGAAACGTTCAAATGGAATTCATAAGATACACACAATAATAATGTAATATGGCCAACATCTTTAGCTGTACAGTGTTGGAATGAACTGTCTTATGACTCACCTTCTGTGTATGTTTGTAGGGACTACCTATCTCAACCAATGTGAAGGGGCATGTTGCATAGGCACGCAAGGTATAGAAAATGGTATTCGTCTTTTCATACTGTGATATAACCAATGTGTAGTTATGTGCACTATTTTCATTCAAGGTAAGTTTGCATAAATAGTGTGGACTGTTGATACGAACACCATCAATATAAGGAGCAGGATCATCTGCAAAAAAAAAAAAAAAACACATGTTCACTCAGCATGATTTCAGGCTTCTGCTGCGAAGTAGATGATAACTGTGCTCTTCTGGGTTATCACGTAGTGATCAGTGGTGATTTCTTGACCCTTGAAGATGGGACTGATAAATTGTACCAAAATGCTGGTAAGAAATTACCAACTCTCGTTACAAAATAACCCAGAGGAGTGCAGTTCTCTTTGCATATTCACACAGTTCCATTTAATTCTATGGCTGTTCCAGCACCCTTTAAAAAAAGCCAAAAGGTTAAAATATATAAATATATATAATATATATATTCTATGTAAAGGTAAAGCAGTCCCATTACAGGCCTGAACAGGCCCAGAGGGTTCCAGGAAGTTAAGGTTCCTAGATTTCGTGACAATGACACAGGATGGTGGTAGGGTTGTCAGCCTTACGCACCAGCCGCCTTTACCCTCAGGAAATACTCCTGGTACTCATTTCTGTTAGAGACTGAGTCAATCCTAGGGCCATAGTGCGATCTGAAGGATTTTATGTCAATGTAAAATCCACTGACACCAGCCAGGATCGAACCAGCGACCTACCAATTTGTAGCACAACACCTTGACCACTGTGCTATGGCGGTCCCATGTATTCTATGTATAGTTAACAAAATACATACCATCTGTATACACATAAACAGGTGCAAATGGCACCTGCATTTTATCATGACATATTGTGGTCCTGCACAACCAGCAAATGGCATAATGCAACAGGGGTGCCATTCACACTCATTTATGTGTTTGCAGATGACATTTACTTTATAATTACTGCAATTACAGTACACAGTATCCAGGAACTAGTTTAAGCTAACATTATAGCTGCCTTAGTGATGAACTTGATACAGAACATACCTGTTGGTGTATCATATCACAAATGTATATTTATTCAATTATCAGTTCCCAGGAACAAGTAGCTTGTTGTGTGTCACTGATAATTGAATAAACATACATTTGTGTTTTAGTGTTACTAGATATCTGGACTTGTCCATCATATACTATTCCAAACAGAACACACTGTTTCATGAACAGAATGTATTGCTGTACTCAGGAGAAAGGTACTCAGCAAGCAGAAGTTAAAAAAGAAGGTGACGTTCACCCTAGAACAGGACAAGGCAGACTGGGGGAGGGGGGGGGTAGAATTATAGCTCTTCTCTTTCTTTAACCAAAGCACTAGATTGGGTTAAAGAAAGAGTGCCAGTACCATTGTACAGGAGACTGGATGAGACCCAGAGCCAGTCTGGACAGGTGTGGGAAATATTGCCACCACTGGCGTTCAATCCCCAGACCATCCAGACAGTCGATATACCAACTGTGCCAGTCCGGTCAGGGGGGCACTTCTTCAATTCTGTCCAAAAGAAGGAGTTAATTTCAGTCTCTTCCTGAGGCAACCAACTGTATTTGGCACAGGGCTGTAACTATTACTGAGGACTGGTTCATGGTCTGCACATGTAAAAACGCAATACAAGTTTCCACCTAACCATCTGAATTAGTGTTATTTTTTGTAGCATAAACATAATTTGCAATGTGGCCACAAGGTTGCATAACACAAATCTGTGGGCTGCATGCAGCCTGTGGGTTGGACACCCATGTTCTAGGCATTTAGTTAGCATTCTCTAATAGAACCAACCAAGAAGGTGCCATGGACCATAGCTTGAACTGGATCTATTCCACAATCTTGCAATTCATTTTTTCTAAACAGTGTTCTCCAGCACTTTCTTACACACAGCGCACCTAGTAGCATGTAATTTGACACAAACTCTCGGTTACTTTGGAATATCTTACAACACCGCACAGTACGATATATCAATGGTGGATCACATAATAAGATGAGACTACAAAAATGAATAAATGGACCTATACAGTATTCAAAGATCCTTTATATGCAAGTCATCACTGCATTCTATAATTGTAATTAGTCCAAAGACAAATTTTAATAACATGAGGATATAGGAAGACACAATTACATGAGTAATTTCATACATGGTGCACATTTACAAAATATTAATACCAAGATTTTATGTAAATTCAATTTGTTACTACTGTACCTGGTTTCCCTGAAGGCGTCCAATAATGAACCAAAATTGAAGCAAATCTTGTTATAAGCAATTGGTATGTCCTTTAATGGCTGGCTGTATGAATGATCCTGTCAAAATCAATGAACTAATCATGCTCTACTGCAACCCATGTCCTTTTGTGTTTGCTGAGGCATTCCAAAGTACCTTTGGTTCATGGCAATTTGTAAAATGCTAGTTTCTCATTGTGAGGAATTGTCAGCCCTACACCTAAGCCCCAAACCAGAGGATAATCACTAGTCCATTTTCTGCAACTGCATATTCACCATATTTGCAGCTACCATACTTATTGTATACATACGAGGATAATAAACACGTCGTCCAGCATTCTTATACACAAGAACTGTGATAAATTCGCGATTCTCCTTGAAGTCTTCTATCTGTGTGATATGTCGTGTCAGTAGAATCCATATAACCCCTGTTGTACCAGGCTTCACCTCCATTTGAAACTGTGGGTTTTCTCCGATGTTGTATGCATCTTTAATGGGACCCGTTCCTGCACTCCATGATCTTAAAAGCACGTAAGAATCAGTTTCTTCACTGCATTCCAAAATGACACAGGTATCCAGATTCAGAAATAACAGCAATATGACAACATAACCACCCTAAACCAAAGACATTTTATCATGTTCTCAGTTACGTTTACAACCTACCTCTTACATTAGACACATACAAGTACTTGAATGAAGTGCACAAATTCTATATTCAGTTTTTAATAACATATATGCCATGCTGGTCATGTGTTGAGCAAATGACAGTTATTCAGCTGGTCAAGAGATGCCCTGTTAAATAATGCAGTTTTCTGGGAACTGAGCAAATAAATACTTACCAAGGTTTCAGAAGAAACTTGAGGGTTGTTTGACTGTGCATCTTCCTCTTGAAATAAAGTGAAATGCCAGCTTGATGCAACTAGGTAATTTTATTGATGTATTCTTAGCTCGACATGTTTCGGGTACATACGTCCATCATCAGGAGCATTAGATGTTAAGTTGCAGCATACGGTTTTCTGCACTGAGATTTTG
>Ga0123354_10002868_pt1 | contig 23335 bp, 20 predicted proteins | sample TergutLab28metaG_2_FD_97872 | JGI IMG/M metagenome (GOLD analysis project Ga0123354, IMG submission 97872) | Labiotermes labralis P4 segment gut microbial communities from Petit-Saut dam, French Guiana - Lab288 P4 | ecosystem: Host-associated > Arthropoda: Insects > Digestive system > Gut ... | reverse complement strand
TTTATTTTTTATTTGAATTGTTTCTTTTTTGAAAAATGGTGAAAAAAATTATTTTTTGTGTTGGTTTTTTTGGGGGGGGTAATATAAAAAAATTTTTATCCGGGCCACCTTTTTTTTTTTTGGGGGGGGGGGGGGTGTGCTGTGCTCTTAGCCTCATGTTATCATGGTGGTAGCATCGCCTTTAAATACATTTCGGTTGACTTAATGACAGACTGATGCTTGGTTGTTGTAAGCATTGTAACAAAACTTTGGGTTCCAGAAATCGTGGAAGATTTTTGTCTGGCTGAAGGAGGACATGGCATCATGGGGTAATTAAATGCAGTTATGGCAACATTTTGACTGCTGCTAGTCAGAATCATTGTGCAGTATACATACACATACATTATGTATACACACACACACATACACACACCCAGAGTTCACAAGATTTCTTCTTGGAATACAAGGTCTTCACAGTGGAGAGTATCTTTATGTGGACTCTTTACTGTATCTTATATTTCTAAGCTTGCCACTTTCCCCCTTTTTTTCCTCCTGTTGTAATTGCTTGTCTGGTGTATGAAAACTGAGTCATGCTTTGATTGCTATTATGTTCCAGAAAATTTGATTTGTTGTTGTTTGCATGGGTTTTTGTTCTTAACTTTTACTAATGAATAAAGTTAATGCAGCTGTGATTTGTGAATTTTATAAGATTGATCTGAAGTTCATTATATTTCTGTTTTAAGAAACTGCTTCTTTTGCAGAGTGGAATTCCTAAATAAACAAAACATAACATTTTAAAGGTTATGGAATTGTTTGTTGGCTCTGATGGGCCTGAATTGTTGATGTGTTCTATTTGAAGTACATGCTGTGGCAGAAACAGTAGTTGAGTATTTTATTTGGGTGCCATGGTATGTTGACTGTGAGGTATATGCCAAAGGCTGAAGAAACGTGAGTGTCAAACATGTAATACGATGTAGCAGAATCGCACGGGGATTAACACTTGGCTTGCCCTGCAAATTAAGAAATGGCTGATGAAAGTGGCTATGAAGTGGTAGTGATGCAAAATGTGATGCTATATTTAAGTTTCATACCATAAGAGGTATCGGAAGGATTGAAGTAAAGCTGCCATTAGAAAAATATTTTGAATTCTGGTAAGCTGCATGTTCAGAGAAATGTTTGCCATCCTGCTTTAACTTCATTATTATTTACTGTGGAGTTTTTCAGATTATAATCAGGCCACATAAAATCATATGTACACAGAACTGGTTGTGAAGGATTAATGAGTGCTGAAACATTTATTATGCCTCATTTTTAATCAAACTCTTCCCTTGAATACTGTAGATTATGTTGCATTTGTTATATCCATGTCTTGAATTACAGAATATTTCTACCGGTAGTGTTTTTATGGTTTGGCTTAGTTAAATTTTTCTTTACTTTTTAACAGCAGTTAGTGATTTTGTTTGTAATTTAAAAGTGCTGTCATTACTCAGTTACATTTCTGTTGAATGGTAGTATAATTGATGAATAGTGAATTGGAGTGGATATGGTAGGAAGCTGCCATGGCCGCATTGAAGCATTTGCTTGGATAGACTGAGGCACACTGTATAATACCTCTGGGTAGGAAAGCTGGTCTTCGGGTGTGAATCCCAGGTCTTCCTAGTAAACAGCGGTTATCATGTTGAGTGGCAGTTATCACTGTGTTCAATACTGCTCAGAATGTTGCAAGATTTTTAGCTGTCATGGTGGTGTTGATGAAGATTCTGCTACTGCAGTATGAAGTCTTACTAGTTGGCAGATGGATAGATTACACTTGCTTGTCAGTCAGTATGACGTGATACCCCAGATGTCTTTAATCTTTCTCTGAGTATTGTTGATGGCTGAAATTAACCAGTATTCAATTTTGAATCCTCACGTCTATGTTGCCCACCTTTCTGGTATGACAACCTCTACAAAATTTTATTGATTCTGTGAATCCCTTCCCCAAAATTATCTTCGCTCATGGACCTGAAGAAATGTACTGAAACTGAAGTGCCCTTCTTTATCAAGTCAGTTTACAAATTTATTACAAAAACAGTAATGGCTTGTAGTAATGACAGTACAGCTACATTATGAAAACCGTTTTTGTTCATATGGGCTGAGTGTCCTTTACTTTTGGACCTTTAGTTAACAAGTGTACATGGTTCCTTATGAACAACCACTTTTAGAGATTTGGAAACGTGGAAAATGTTCATATACAATGCAGTTTTCATGCACAAGTTCTGTTTTTGTGTATGGTGAGCAGTATTTAGTGGGTCATTACTTCATATAGTGTTCAGTTTGAATGGTTAAATTACTGAATTAATAAGCAATACCAGTGAAGCATGTAATTCTTTTATAAGCATTTCTGTGTTAGGTTCTGTCATTGCTTATTATATGTGCTTCCCATATACACAGCTTTTTTAGAAGGAATCAGATGCCTGTATTTTGCAGAACTACTATTTGAACCTCACTGTTCTTCTGTGTCTGCTTTGTTATACATATTCCCTTTCAGTTAGGAGTACTTTGTCATGATATTGGCCAGTAATGTTAAAATTTTTTGTCAAATCTTAATGATAATAAATGAAATTGATTAATCCTGCCTGTGGAAATTTCAGATTCGAATCACTGTAATTGGTTGAAAGACTGCCTTCCATTTTGAATAGTCATCAGTCTCTGAAGGCCTAACACCAGTTACATTGGTATTACTCTCATTATCCCACCTTCTGGGTCATTGTATGCTGTGGTGGAGCCATCATTACATAGTCATTATAGTGACTGGGCTATGGGATGGATGATCAGGGCAAGAGGTTTTTCTCTTCTCCAAACATATAAACTGACTCTGGGGCCTAGCTTCCTCGTGAGTGTGTACTGGAGTTTTTTCCAGGTGATAAATCAGCCAGGGCGTGAAGTTAACCATTCATGTCCAGTTAGTGCCGAGGTTAAGATGAGTGGAGCTTGTCTCTACTCCCTGTGTGTGCCTTCATGGCATGGACAGGGACAGCTTGACCTTTTTTATACCTTTGTATGCTGTGGTAGTAGAGGCAGAAGAACTGTACCAGCAGAGGCATGAAGTACCCGAAGATCTATATACCAATTGTGATGTACTAAACCAAAGAAACATGTTGTATCCCAGCCTTAGAAGCTGATAAGTAACTGCTGATGTGTGATTCTTTGATCAGCATTGTTTTACAGTTCAGTCCAATATTATCCCAGTCATTGTAACATTGTAAGTTTGATGTTGAATGTTTCAGGAGCACCGCACGTCGCAGCTTCGCTTGGACCTGGACACTGGCGAAGATGACTCAGCCTCCCTCAAGAGTTACACTGATATGAAAAGTAAGGATTTTGGAGAGTGGTGAACATTATATGAAGTAATTCCTGTATGTGGTGAGGGTGTGTTATGTACAGCCATGGTGTGTATGGACAGATTGTGTGCTTGGAGAGATGTGTCATGTCAGTATCCTTAGTTTAAAATGTACTAATGAAATTAAACAGTTTCCTCCATTTTTCTCAGAAGAATATGATAGTTTTCATTGTTGACATCACTCTGTCATTGATAGCTTATGTAACATATTACTTTGAATTTAAGACACATTCTAATTTAAGAGGCACCCCACTTTTAAAATGGCATTTTCAGGAAAAAAAAATTTTGCCAGCAGGTACATTTCACTGTCCATAAAATTGACTACTCTTTAGGTGATGTCACATGTTCTTTGAGAAAAATTATGTTTCTGAGAGTTTTGAAGAGTGAAAAATAATACCTTGAATTTAAGATGCACTTTTTTTCTCAGTTCAGAAAATGAGGAAAAAGTGTCTTAAATTCAAACGGTATGGTATAAATGGTGATTTGGTGGGACATATGCTGTCAGACAGTCAGTGTTTACTAGACGTAGCACTGTGGACAGTAGTAGTCTATTGCTCACAAGAGCTTGATAATATAACAAAATTTCTTGTTTGTTTATAAACATATTACTAGGTAAGTGTCTTTACATCAGTATCAAAGTACATCTTTATTAGCGCGCGCGCGCGTGTGTGTGTGTGTGTGTGTGCGCATGTGTGTGAGCGCACCTTTCCCTAATTTCTTTTAGGGGGTGGGGGGTTAAATTTATATATTTCTAAGAGGGATTGTAAATTGGACAGTTATTTAGTGTGTCATTGTTGCCTTTAGTTAGTCTCTCTGAATTGTGATTCAGGGGTCATTGCCTCCCAAACTCACTTCTTATTTGCTGTTTCTTGAAAAATGTGAGAAAGAATTGAATGGTAAGTTCAAAGAACTTAGTCTTAAAATCTTGTAATCTTGTTAAGTGAATATGTATTTCTTTTTCATTCACAGCGCCTGAGGTGGGGGCTTCCTCTGAATTAAAGGACGAAGCGGAGGGACTGAAGAGGGAAGCTGAAAGAGAGACTGATATGAATGAGAGCAAGAAAAGGAAGTGGGAAGAGGAAAATGATTCCAATGCTAGTGATAACAACAAAATTGCTGTAATTATAATGTGCCTATATTGTTGGGAATGTGTGATTGGTTAAGTGGGATTGTGGTAATGTAGTTACAGTAGTGGGGAATGTTGTGTTAGCTAACTAACACAGTGATATTAGAATTATGTTTGTGGGATATATTGATAGTAAATTAACACTAATAAGAGTTGTTTGTGGGGATGTCATTAGCAAATTAACTCTTTGGCATTGGACGTGAGGTATACCTATGATGTAGTGTGATGCTCAGGTGCTGGATGTGAGGTATAGATGGCAGCGATTGAATGGCCTACCTCATGCAGCCATCATTTAAATTCCAGTCTTCATCACAGGGCATTTAGTCGCAGTGCCAAAGGGTTAACAGTGTTACAGTAGATTTATATTTGTGCTGAATGTCTTATTTACTAGTGAGCACTGTGGTAAGAGTAGCCAAAGGCTCAACATTGCTGGTACTAAAACTTGCCTTTTGGTACAAATCTGAATTAGCTCAATTTGGACACAAATCTGAATTAGCTCAATCCAGTTAATATCCTTACACTATGTGTTCTTGTGATTCATTTTAGGGAGCCTACTAAAGAGATGGCATGAAACTGTAACAGGTCATGTGGCCTAATAATTAGTGGTGTGATGATGTTAATGATGATTATTTGCATGTAATCATCACATTTATTTATATCTTCCAGGACATCACTTTACAGTAGCTTTCACCCCCAAAATTTTTGTTTATTTATTTCCCTAGTATCACAACTGCTTCACTGTATGTCACTTAATTTAGCTCTATACATTATGAATTCCTTTATGCACCATCATATCTCTTGTATCCGTATTTCTGAGTACCTTGTTTCCAGAAGGGTGAATTGCATGCTGTGTCTGTAAAATAAGACACCACATTTTACAGCCATGTGAAGACTCTGATAAATTGATGAATTTACATATTTTAAAAGTTGTTGCTTTAAGATGCAGATTCTGTGATGGTTGTTTCTCAGTCTGTGTCTTAAACCAACATCTTGTACGGGGTGTATCGAAATTGAACCGGCAGATATTTAGGGACGATAGAGGAGATGGTAACAGTGTATTTTAAGATAGGAACCAGTATTTGGATTTACTTAGTTTGGTTGCTAAAGGCAGAGCCATGAACATGTTTTGGTTTGGAAGGATGAATTGCATTAAGTAGCGGGCTACTAAAGTCCAGAGCAGCATGCAGTTTGTCCTTCCAAACTATGCATGTCCATGATTCTGTGTTAAGTGACCAGGCTAAGTATTTCTGTATATTGGTTCCTCCTCTAAGTTACGTTGTTTTAATCTCCTGTATCATCCCTAGAAATCTGTCAGTTGAATTAACACTAGGTGTTCCATATGTGAGTTGTTAATAGTTCTAGATATCTCTGCTTCATTTATATTGGTTATTACGTGGTTTTTACTGTACTTTATTGTTTCTGGTGACATTTGTACAGACTGAAGACTGATAGCATATGTAAGCAATATATATTAAGAGCCCATTACATAATACAGTAAACATAGTAACTGTGATAGTGATAGTATCGCTTACATTGAGAACATTGTAGTGAGAAAATTTGTTGGCACCATTAATTTATGAACATTACATACAGTATATGGAAAATGTATGAGTCTAGGGTTGTTTTCTGCTTTTTGTGTTATGATGAGCAATTCCCATTTAGCCACATTTTTTTTATAACCTGTGGTACAACCTGTACATACACATTTACTTAGTCCTCAGGCAGAAAATAGTGACTGGCTTAGCACGTTATGTTGTCACAGTAGAAAATTATGTTGAAGAACTGTATTTGCCATAACTTGATGGCTTTCAAGGTTGAACTTCTCCAGTTTTAGCCAGTGAGTGATATCTGTCATATGTCATTGCTCTTCATTTTAGTACCTTGTTTATGTGTTTTTTTTTTTTGCTTGATTAATGGTCAGGATTTGGAGAGTTTTCTATAAGTGTGTTTAGTGTTGTTCATTAGTAATTAGTAATAATGGCTGTGATTCAGAAGTGTTTAGATTTGACCACAGAGTATGAGGTAATATGTATCACCTCTGTGAGGTGGTAGCTTGTCTGGGTGAAGTACAGGACTGGGTGGATTAAGTTCCTCAACATTATTAACCGTTCCAAAAAACAGACACGATATATGATTACACTTTCCTTTCAGTTGAAGAACAGTGGCACAGAAATCAATGTGGAATGTAAGGAATGTTGTATTGTTGTCTTTCCCTTTTAACATGCTGTATCTCCCAATAGCAGGTTGTAGAGTCTATTGGAAGACAAAACACAGACTGGAAATTGTGCACATTGGTTAAATTAAAGAAGCAGTGTACAAGAAATTCTGTGTGATATCCACAAACTGAATAGCCACACATACATAATCAGAAGTATATTTTATCTGTAAATCATAAGTAGTGATCTATATTGCTATTAAAAATATCATAATTATGTTGTTCTTGCTGCTAGGTAACAAAAAAGCTGTCTGAGGGAGCTGAGAAGCGATCTTCACGTGAGAAAGGTCCTGCTCCTCCTCCTCCCATTGTTGTTGTCAAAACAGAGGAACTGGGCAAATCGGAGCCTAATGATTCTGGCTCCTCCTCTTCCCCAGGTGGGAAATTGGATACGGGATTATCAGAATCTCTCTTCAGGCCCGAACCATCCTCCGTCCAGTCTAAATCAGGCAAGCAGTCCCCTTCCACCACTCAGCAGGAGTCTTTGTCACCAGTGTTGCCTGCCAATGGTATTGCTGCATTAACTCCAGTAAGCCGTCCCAGCTGTGGCAGGGATTCCCTTAGGGAAGTAAGTGAAGAAGAAGAAGATAAACCTACAGATACAATTGAACTGTCAGCCACAAAGACATGTGATAGGAGCGATGATTGTGTTGTAGCAGTTGACAAGCGCACACCAAACATAGCCCAAGTTACAGCGATATCAGAAGACAAATCCGATGAAGTGGCATGGAGTGCATCTGGTGAGATTACACTTTTTTCAGATAGATCATCATGTTTCTGTATTGACTGTTATTCATAAAACCTTGAAAGAAGTTGTTTATAACTGTATGGCTGATTACTGAGTGGATTAGCATTGGTGTCAGCAGTAACATGTTTGGTTCACACTGGGGAGGAATTTGATTTGAGTTTTGGCTAGAAAGCAGCTGTCCTGTGTTTTTGCCTGGTCTCTCCCAACATGTTGGGATAGTGCCTTCAAGTTGACAACTGCTGCTTCCTTCCAGATCCCTTCTAAATAAGTTTCACAGTCCTACCATGTATGTCACTCAAGTTCACATGTACTGGCTGTTGATGATGTTACAGCAAGTTGGATTGTGAGGTTGAAGGTTATCACAGCAATACCATTGAAGATTTAGATGTAGTGGGATATGATGTTGTGTCACTGGGTGAGTAGTTCCTGGTGTTTCAGAGGATCATAGTGCATTCATTTTCAGGGTCAAGCAATGCAAGGCAAAGGTACTACAGTTATTTGAGATGTCAGGAACTGATCACCCAACAATACTGCATCTTATTTCAGGAGACTTTCATCTTAAAGCAAATTGGATTGTACTTTGGCAGTAAACATCTTCGCTGAGTAGAATCTATGCAGCTGAGATAGATCTCACAGAGCCTCATTCCATGTTCCACACCTCCAGTCCCACAAATGTTGTGTTGCTGGTGTCTTATTTTGGTAGTGTAAAATTTCATTTCACAGTAAAGTGCTTTGTAGCGTACGGGCTAGCAGGCTGTATGCTTGCACAGGTGGTCTTACGACATTTCCCTATTGAAGTGAGTTCTTTTGTTACTTGCAGTTGTAAATATATTGCATGTAATTATCACCTTTATTTTCATTTTTGGCCAGAACTTGCTCCTTAACACTTTTGTGCCAAAAGACGACTTTAGTCAATGTGCAGTGTGATGCTGAGGAAATTGAATGTTGTGAGATGTTGTTGGCCAAGAACATGCAAAGTAATGGATTGCCATTTAAATCAGTTGTCTTTTGCACAATACACTGGGCACTTGATTCTGGTGCCAGAGGGTTAAGAACGGAATCGTTTCCACATTAAATTCATTGGATATAACCTTACGGAGTTGCATCATTCATATATTTGCTTTGTCCTCATACCATATATCAAATAACTTGGCTCCAGTGCTCTGGTTGGTGTTGCCATCACACAACAAAAAAATTTCTAACTTCCATGTTGTTTTACATTTTTACTTACTTACTTACTGACTTAATTACTTACTTACTTATTTCATGGATCAGAGTCCTGAGAAGGTAACAGGTTCCCAGCTAGTCAAGAAATTCCCTGCATTCTATGAAATCCGAAGGTTCATTACTGTGTTTGCGAGTGCCTGCCACCTGTCCCTATCCTAAGCCAGATCAATCCAGTCTATGCCCCCATCGCATTACCTGAAGATCCATCTGAATATTATCCTTCCATCTATGCTTTGGTCTTCTGAGTGGTCTCTTTCCCTCAGGTTTCCCCACCAAAAGCCTGTATATGCCTCTCCTCTCACCCACCCATGCTACATGCCCAGCCCATCTCATTTTTCTCTGGTCACCTGAATAATATATGGTAAGGAGTACATATCGGTAAGCTTCTCATTATCTAGTTTTCTCCACTCCTCAGTTACCTTGTCCCTCTTATGCCCAAATATTCTCTTCAGCACCCTATTCTCAGATACCCTCAGCCTACATTCCTCCCTCAATTTGAGCAACCATGTTTCACACCCATACAAAACAACAGGCACAATTATAATTCTGTATATCTTAATCTTTATATTTTTGGATAGCGCAGTTGAAGACAAAAGATTCTGCACTGAATGATAGCATTTCCTGACCTCAATTTCCTGTTAATTTCTTCCAGAATAGAATTTTGATTCATTAGGGTTTTTCCAAAATACTTGAACTGTTCCACCCTTTCAAAGGGACTGTTATGAAGTGTGAAGTTTGGGTGGCCTCTAATGGAGTAGTACTCTGTGCTTGATGGTTCCAAAGTTGATAGTGAATACACATATGCACACATCCTGTCTCTCACGTACACAGCTTGGTGCTCTCAGAAGCATCTTTCCTCTTGGTAAGAAAGGAAAGGAAGCTAATGGAATATGGTTCTGTGCATTGTAGGTGCTTTGTCAGACCCATCCCTTGTAAGTGCTTTTACTACTCCTCAGATCGTGGGTTCATAATGCTTTGAAAATTTCTTATGTCGCTCAGAATGGTTCCATGCCACATTGCTGTAGTATTACGTTTTGTTATGAAGTAAATAATTCCATTGGAGGATAGTGTTTTCAAGGATGAGGTGCAAGATTAGATGGTGATGGAGGCAGTAGGTTCATTCAGCATGCCTATACATATATCACCCTGACTACATGCATCATGTCCTAGAAGACAGTTACTGCTGTGAGAACCTCAAATCTCATACTAATTTCCATCTCTGGAATTATTATGAAAATATAATAATTTTTCTGCAGAAATAATGTTTTGGAAATTTAGAACTGAGACACAGGCTACATTTGAGATATTCTTCACATAATGCCCAGTGTCCATTGTACACATTCTGCTCTTAATTTTTTGTCATCATAAAGTGTATCACCACCCGTTTACCTCCCTATTCTTCACCAACCTACTTATCTACCAAAACCCATCTTCATTACTGTTAAACTTATTTCAAAATTCTTGTAATAAAACCAACTAGATGCACTAATTTCTCAAATTTATTTTTTAGAATAAAACTCTACATGTTTCTGACAGTTCCTCTGTACATCATCAGGAATTTTTCACTGTTCACACAGCAATCGTATATGTCATACAGGTTTGCTGACAGCTGTCAGCAAACATGTGAAAACTCCTGTTGATGGATAGAGGAACTGTCTGAAACATGTAGAGTTTTATTCCAAAAATAAATTTGAGAAATTAGTGCATCTAGTTGGTTTTATTGTAGGAATTTATCACGAAGCACGGTCACCTGAACATCGGATTATTTCAGAATATTTTCTCCTGTCACTTCAGTAACACATATTATTTATTTATAGGTTCAACACTGATTGATGCTGTGCATCCAGAACCTAAGTTAAACAAGTCCACCGTGACTATCACATCTGATTTGCAGGAAGATAAGAACTCTTCTGCTTCCTCTGGAAATGTGACACAAGTGACAGTGGTGACAACACACCCCCCTGTCCTTTTACCTCCACTGGACAACTCTACCCCATTAAAGCCCCATTCTGGGACTTCTGCAGTATCTCCCACAGTGACTGTGACATCTGGTGGGGACAAGGGTAGTGAAGTGATCATTGTGGCCAATGAAACAAACAAAACGCAGATCAATGAGTCATCAACAGACGATGACCATTTCCAGTTACTGGATTCTCTTGAGTATGTTTCACAGTCTCAAGATCAGCCAATCAGTATCATTCAGGGGAAGAAGTTGGATGAAAGTGAAGTCCTTATTGTCAGTCCAAGCTTCATCAATATGGGTGATGGAGATGGGTATGTGTAATCCTATACATGTGAGGTAATTCTTTTACAGCTGACACCGTCTGTTCCTTCAGTCTGCGTTTCATCCAGGTGAGGGTTTCCATTCTCCAGGTTTCATGCCTCCATGAATAATTCTAAACTGTTTTGTAGGTTGAGTGTATTGATACATCATTTTTAATTTTAAAAAAATCTTGTTTTAATGCACATTCACAGAATTGCAGATAGTGAATACCACCTTTATTGTGTCTGTTCATGTGTCTTTGTTCTGTCTGCCTGTCCACGTGGAACAGCTTGGCTGCCACTGGCTGAATCTTCATTAAATATGATATATGAGGATTTTAAAAAAATGTGTTAAGAAAATTCAAGTTTGATTAAAATCTAAAACATAACAGGTACTTTACATGATGGCGTATATACATTTATAATAAAATTGACTGAATTCTTCTTAGAAGGACAAATGTTTCAGAGAAAAGTTGTAGAGAAAATAAAAAAACATATTTCATGATTTAGTAATTTTTTTCAAAATATTGTGCCATTTATCAGGTAATGTGAAAAAATATGGTATAGGGCAACAAGCCACAGATGAAAATATAATGTGGTGCATACACTTTGCATTTTGAACAACTAAGGCAAGAATACAGACACACACTCAGAATATATAATACTCATTGCTTTTCCAGTACAGCAGTGATTGCACACACGCCCCTCATTGTTACATTGTACATACATTGCCTGTCTTGTTATTCTCTAGGTGTAACAGTAACGCTCTAAACAGTGATGCACAAGGTACTTCAAACTCTGTTAGGCCAAGACTGCTTCGTTTCAAATTCCGGTTTTTTCACTGTTCCTCCAACCATTTGACACTCTGTAGTCCAAGGCACTGACATCGTCATAATGTAAACCATGGGTGGGGGAATAAAAATTAATAAGTAGTGCCGAGGTTGGGAATACTTGGAACATTAGTTACACTTTTTCTATCTGCTTTCATTGCTTGGTGCTTAGGCACAGGGGTAACTTAACCTTCACTGGTGTGCAAATCATATCCACAGGTTTGTAGCAGTTAAAGTATTTGACTGTGGACTGGATGCCTTGATTGAAATGTTGTAAAGTTCATTCCAAATTTTTCTGTTTGGCTGTTTGTCTTGATTGGTTCTGGAGTTTACACGGCCGGCCACCTATTGTGTTAGTAGGCCTTGTGAGCACAATGATAGTGCTAACAAATGTGATACATGATTAGGATTAGGCATGTGAGATTTTTATGGTGATAGACCATAAGCCTGTGTATGCATTATGTATGAAATTTTGTTTGTAAGTGTGCAGTCAGAAACATTGTTGATGGTTCAGACTTTTGAGGTTATATCTGGCAAATCTAATGTGTACAGAATTTTTACTTAAGCAAGTGATTCCTCACAAATTTCAAGTAATGATAACACTAATAAATGTATGGATGTGTAATCTGGAAATAATGTTCTTACATGAAGCTTCTTCTTGGAACTCATTGTTGCACCTTCCTTGATCTGGCCATAACTGGCAGACAAGAAGATAATTTTAAATGCTTTGAAAACACATTTTAAACAGAGAAAGTGTGAAATGAAGACCATTAATATGTTCCCTGATACGTGTAAATGTTCACGTCACTCTCTGTCAGCTGGCCACTTTTACCTAAAATTTTTTAAAGTTAAATTTCAAGAGATTCTTAGATTTTTTATGCCATCTACCAATATTGCATTACAGTTATATTCTCTTAAATTGTGAAGAATGTAGATGGGTAACCAGCAGCACAGTGGTGTTTCAGAATGTCATGGGAAAATACTGAGGATGACAGAACAGCAGTCATGGAGGACTACAGAGTGTGTTAATTGAAGTTGCTGTTTCAAATTTATACTCTTCACTTTTGCAGATGATTTTCCCTCAGGTGATGGGTAACTACATTTTTAAAGTGCTGGCAGTTAACACAGCAGGGAAAAAAATAACTAATAGCATAATGTGGGGTGTGAGTGGAACTGACCAGTTTGTAATGGTGGTTGTAATGTTTAGTTTATTAGTTGTCTCCATGCAGTGATGGAAAACTGGCATGTTTGCTTGTGTGATATAAAAAGTTGGCTGAAAAGGGTAATTTTGTTGCAGTAGGCTAGGGCTGAGTCATCTGGACCCATCACTGGAAGATTCTACAGCAGACTATGATGAAGATGTTGACTTACAGCGTTCACAGGATACGAGTCACGTTTCTGTTGTGACAGTTGGTGAAGAGAAAGAACGCGTGAAAGATTCTGCCTCTGTGGATAGTATTGATATTCGCACACCTGGTCTTCATGTTGATGGGAGGAGTAGCAAGAGTGATTCTGGTAAGTACCCTGAAATTTGTCCAGTACTGATTATTGCTTTTCTTCTAACAAGAAGTGCATATATCAAAATAAATGACTGTCATAATTCTTTAACATAAACAGGCTCTGTAAGAAAATTGTGTTCTTAAATTGATTATATTGGTTGAATTGTGTGGTATGCAGAACTTACTGATGTGTTCTGGAATACTACGTGGTAAGTGAAGTGCAAATGTTTTATGTGTAAGAACCACTAGCTTTCAGCACAATTTTTAATACATTATTATAGCTAGACCTTCTTAATGCATGTTGATCACTGTAGAGGACATTCTGCTTGTGGCATTCCTGACTCATGTAGTGTAGATCCTGTAGTTAGCCAAGAAGGTTGTGTTTCTCAGTAGTCTCCGTGCGACTGGTGTGATAATACTGTTGCCCCCCATCTCCTGTATGCCTCCTCATCCACAATTTTCCTAACTTGTGTTATAACTTGTGCAGCTGACAATATGTCATTAACTAAACTGAAACAAATATGAAATTTCTTGCATTAGTTCATTAAGTGTATATGGGTTGTTTCTGCCAGCATGTTTCATAATTCAGATTGTAGTCTAGTGGTTTTGACAGTGTAGTGTTCTACGTTAACACTGATGTTTCAGAGGAATGTACTGCCTGTGTCATCTGGGCCAAAGGAATTTGGTCCAAGTGGACATTGAAATATTTAGGTTGAGGATGGGGTTCTGTAGTGCAGGCAGGCTGTCAGAACCATAGGGGAACTCTGCAGCAAATAAGGTTGGAGGCCAAAAAAAAAACAGTCTGAACAATCCCTGCTGATTTCTTTCACATTGTCCCATTTGGTGCTTTATAATCTATGTGCATGATGAAGTGTCCTAATCAACCAAGTACTAAAGAAATGTGTAATCACATAGCATGAGTCCCATGGCAAGGATGATATGCAAATAAGATTCAGGAAAATTGTTTTGTGTAATATTGAAGTCAGAAAAGAAATTAATTGGGTGACTTCTGCTGAAACCAAACTATATCAAAGAAGATAGAAAAACCATTCATACTGCTCTAAGTGCATTCATTATCAATGTTTCCAGGCCCTGAAGATGACTCTACTCGAACATCAGTTCTAGTAGAAGGCATGACACTTGGTGCAACAGATGTGGATCAGTTGACTGAAATCAAGAGCCTGAATGGGGATGTGGTTGCTTCTTCACGGCAGGACAGTGAGGAAGTGTTGATTGTTGTCAACAACTCCACCAACATACATAGAAGGGTGTGTATTATAGGTGCGGTGAATGGATGCACATAGCAGCTCCGTGAATCTCAGATTTGTTGACATTTGATGGAAGCTGAAAGATTTGTTCATACTGTATATAAAACTCCCCCTTTTCTCTCGCCTTCTTACATGTCATGAGCCCAAGTACCGATGGAAACAAACCCTGATGGAAAGTTAACTCTTCTGTCAGACAAGTTTTAACACTGAACTTCTGGATGTGTGAATAGAACTTATTTTAACTTTTTTTTTAACTGTACGCTAGTAAGGTTTTTAGCATCTGCTGGCCTACAGGTGTAAGGTTTTTATTGTCAAAAATACTAGCACTCTGTGGAGTTCGGTATGCACCCAGCTTTTGTCTTTAATCCTTTGCATGTAATTTGCAATGTTAATAGCTATACTGACATTTTCTCCCTTTCCCCCCCACCCCTCCCCAGAGCAAGGATAAAATGAATTATGCTTCTTCACTCTAGGAGAAATGTTCATCACCTGAGTATTATGAGAGTTCAGCTGCTGAATCAAGGTCTCAGTCTGAAAGTGAATCAACAAGGAGCAGTGGCCAGAGAACACCACCATCATCGCTAAGCAAAGCTGTAGATAGGTAATCTTTAATTATGAAGAATTATTGTTAGTTTTCATATTCATATGTGGTGTTACTTTTAGTATTCATGGTTTGTATCTCAGTTTCATAAGTGTAACTGAACTAGTGGAGTACTGTATGAAAAGTGAAAGTATTTTGTTCTTTAACATGTGCAGTAATTAGAGCTAAACCATGTTACAGTGTCCCTCCAGTAATCTGCTGCTGAAAACATATTATAAGAGGAATCTGAATTTCTTTTTGTCTGTGTTTGATTTTATTTTGTGAAGCTGCTTGTATTATTTGTGTCACACATGGTGGAATGATAATGGCTTATGACAAGAACTTCATTCTAGTGACAGAAATCACCAGCACTGTCAGCTGCCTAACATTCATCTTCATTAAAGAAAATATTTGTTGATAGTTGTGTGTGGATGCAAAATTTTATAACTACTGCTGTCAAAAGGTTTTGAAGTTACTGTACTTAGAATCACAAATGGGCAGCACGCTGCAGTGAATTAGACTTTTTTTTTTTTACTTCTTCTTCTTCTTCTTCTTCTCTCTCTCTCTCTCTCCTTCATGTTATTGTAAAGTCACTCAACAGGTCAGTCAGTTTCAGCTGCTGAAGATTATCTGGTGTTCTTTAAACACAGAGGAAAGTACAAGTCAAGTCATATGAGTCAAATTTTGGTTACTTTCAATGTGCTGTGTGCTCATGTTTGTTAGCTGTGCTACACTGATGTTTTCTAGGTCCAGGAATAACATGGTTTGAGGGTGAAAGTCTCTAGATATTTTGTATGTCATACCTGAATATCGTGTTGGTGCTTCTTTGATGTGGGTCTGTGGAAACTGTGTTGAACATACAACGTTTGTATCTTAAACCATTGATATGTGACTACTTGTACTGCAAAGGAAATGCACATTTAAACTTCTGTTGCCTGTTAGTTACAAATGTATTAGTATGGTGCATGTTTTGCATTGAATATGCATTATGTTTAGGTCTGATGCTGAGAGTGTGTCAACCACCATCAGTCAAGATAGCCGAGGTAGTAATAAGGAAAACAAGCCAGGCCTAGAATCTCGGAACTCTCGAGATTTAGATGATGAAGTTGTGTTGCGACGCAAACCAGATTATAATAAGGTAATTTGGCATTAGCAATTCTGAGAAGTGTACGTCTTAAGTAAAAAAGATAAAATTCGAATTAAGTGTTAGAATTTTAATACATATTACACAGCCTGCTCTGTTATGCTTCTTTTGGTTGTACTATTGGAAGCAGTCTAGCAGGCCACTGGAATTCGTAGTCCATCACCTGATATGATGTTTATTCTAAGGAGCTGTGCGGCCATTTCACATGTCTTAGATTCAGTTGTAAGGCATTTATTTTGTTTGAGTTACTGGTGAAAAGCATTGCCTGTAGCAGTAGGAGCATGTCTGGGAAAATTCGAAGATACTTCTTACTATCCCCAGCAGTTCAGAGCGGCAAAACGAGCTGTTACAAACGTATCCTCATTTTAGGTATGGGGTTCATTTAACTCCTTGCTTTTACAGTTAGGATACTCGTCACATGTTCAGAGAGTCATTAGTCCAGTCTTTCGTGTATGAGCTGTTGGTGATCTTCCATGTCCCATTCAAGTATATAAAAGTAGTGCTGCATTTTTGTTGTCCTCTGTCATTGTGTGTATCAGAGGATAGTGATGTCAGGCAGTTCCGTGAGTGGTTTTCACCAGTTGAATTTTGTGTGAGACATCTTGTTGTGTGTTATATGCTGAGTGGAATAATGTACCCATTGACACAAGCTATTATTACCTGTATTAAAAATACACAGGTGATGGCATGTTTCAGCTTATAATTTTAAGCTACCATTGGGTCTTTTATGTAAATATATTGAGGTATTCAGTATTTACTTGTCACATAGTTGGATTGAGCTCTTACTTCTTTTGGGTGTTTTTTTGTGTAACATTTAAGTGCTGCAGGGGTGTTCTTTAGGAATATCCAGCCAGTGTTAATATGGAGGGAGTGACTTAGAATCAGTTATTTAGGCTGGTTATTGCCTATGAGATTGTAGTGTGAGCTAAAGTTTTTGTGCTTATAGGAAACAAATCGTAGTGGACGCACTAAAGAAGATATTCGGCTGATGAACTTGAAAAAGAAAACTCGCAAAAGAACACGCAAGTTTGAAATTGATGGGGTTGTTGTAACGACCACCACTAGCAAGGTGATTTATGGTGATGAAGAAAATGGAAAGGTGTATGATGACCACATATTCAGGTAGAATTCCCACATAATCATTTTAATTAGTGATAATCAAACAGTGTAGAAACTTTTTAGTGATGTAATGATTTTCTAAACCAACACATAGTGTAAGTCAGTCACAAAGACAAAGACTTGTCCTTCAGTTTCTGATTTTTAGTGATGTCTCAGATGGTAATTCCTCTGATGTATTTCTTGAGAGAATGGGTTGTGATGGAGGTGCCTACACGATTCTAGACTGGGAGATTTTGGTGTCTTTCTGTCTTTCCTTCAGTGGCATACTGATGCTGACAGATCTGTAACGCAGAGCATTTTTGCCATTTTTCCCTTGTGCTTTTAACAATGACCATTACATTACAATACAGAAAAGAACACTGTTTTGATTTGTTGTAACTATCCTTGAAAACTCCAGCATGTGGTGTGATAATAAATGTTGTTACTGTTTATTCTTAACTTGTTATATTTTGTGCAGGAAGCAAGAACTCAGGGAACTGAAGATGCTACAGAAACAAGAACAGAAGCAGTTTCAGGATCTGTCATTTAAATCACAGTTTAGCAAAGAACAGCAGGTATAGTAGTTACTCTCTATATTTCAGTTTGCTGTATGCCTAATTCCTTTGCAATTTTAAACTGCTAGTTTTGTGTATGAGAGGCGAATAATGGTCCTGAGGAGATGTACTAGTTCTTTCCCTTAGTCGTAAGGGAGAATTAATACAAACCCACATTAGTGCATTTACTGGAGAACAAGATTCAAAGAAACCCATCAACTGCTTTTATCATGGTACACCAGAATAGAAATCGATAATTCACTGGAAACATCCATGGTATGCTTGACAACATTTTTGAGAATGAACTAAGCCATTCTTGAGTGAATAGTTCATGAAGTTATTCACATTTTGTATTCTGAAAACATGACTGATGTGTGACATTCATGAGCATTGCATGTGAACATAGTATTTTATGATGAGTAGTGGCAAAGGTTAATGGATGTTGTTTGCATGTGCAGACATGGAATGCTGTATCTGTTGATCAGGTTTGTGGTCATTACCTACACAGATTGCAATTTATATGCCAAACATTTGGTGACAGGATGGTTTTATCTTCTTCAGTCACTAGGAAACTTTGTGTGGTGCCCATATTTTTGAGCCTCTGAAGAAGGCATTTGTGGCAAATTAATTCCAACTGTTGAAACCAACAGTACCCTCATACATAATGCTGTTACATTGGTCTATCAAATGAAGTCCTTAGAAACTCACATTTTTTTACCATCAAGTGGTCATCATTGGGGGGTGTGGTCTTTGTCAGAATGCTTCATAACTGCACAAGGTAAAATGTTTAGTATTCAGCACAGGTAAAGTTAACAATATATACAGAATGTCAAGAAATATGTGCACAACCTGTCCATAGTGTGATTCCGTGTTTGAAGAATTGAAATTGTTGTGCATCATAATGTCATGAGATGTTAATTTATGAGATGTGTGCTGCTGTCAGGAGGGGTAAAACACTTCTGAGCAGTGTTATTTGTTATGACACTACAGAACATTCTTAGGTGTACTCAAGACACACAGTGTACAGCAGAGCTCAGTTGTGATGGATGATCATGTAATATATACACAATGCTTGCCGTGACATACTGTTAACTCTCAGTGCCTGTAATATTTAAGCTGGTGCCAGTGCATGAAATTGGCACCAGTTATTCTGTCAATGTGATGTAGGTGCTAGAATACAAAAATTGAATTGTAAATGTTGGGAAGTCTTAAAAGAGCATCATATTTCAGATTCCACTGTATTATGATATATATTTCTTATTTTGCTGTATGTGTAGTTACACGTTTCAGTAAATGTTAATGAAAATGCCTGGAGATGTTCCTTGTGTAGTCACAAACTTCACAGTCTGGTTGGCAGCACTTCTTTTGAAGAATATTGACTTATGCCATAGTTGTACAACAGTTTCAGAACAAAGACATTTTCTTTTCATTTTGTAACAATTTGTGCCTAATCCTCATTGTTTTTTAATTATCTCATTTGTGTTGGCTGTTATTAGCTTAGGTGTCTAGTTGGTAAATGTTTGCTGTGTATAATTACACATTACTCTTGTAGTACATATTGTAAAGGATATCTAGCCACATGCAGTAAAACCCCAATTTTAAGTTTTTGGGGTCTACGTAAAAATGGCATGAAATCCAGGGAAGTGTAAGATCCAGGAAACAGTGTTTTTATAGGCATTTGGCTGGGACTTTACAAAATATGTACAAAATTGTGGAAAATACACACAGGAACTTAAAATTGGTGTTTTACTGTATATGGCAATTAATTTGTCAAAACCAGCTTCAGTGCACTGTGTGGACCTCTGATTCTTTATATACTGCCAGTATGAGTGGACTGTGTGGTTATGAATGCATTTAAAGGTATTATAACATTAAAACCTTCTGTCCAGGGCTGTAGTTTGAATTTAAATTCCAGTGTCATTGAAGGGTTAATAAATCATATGCTGGATTCAGTTCCCAATCAAGGCAGTTCTTGTCAGCCCTGTCGGTTTTTTTTATTTTGCTCTTTTTTTTTTTCATTGTAAGAGTTTATTTGCAAAATTAAACCCTGTAATTTAAATCTGGAGTTTCATGGATTGCATTGGGAATTTTAATTCCAGTGCCAAAGGGTTAATGGGAAGTGTTAATAATTTCTGGAAGTAAAGTTTATTGCTCCTATGAGAAGAACCTGTTGTTTCAGGATAAGAGGTTTGAGCAAGAGAAGATGACTTTGTTACGAACTTATGAATCAGATCTGGATACCTTAGTTCGGCAACAAAGGCAACAAGGTGAGAAAGCAGAGTCACAGCAGGAATCAGACTTACGTGCCTATTCAAAGAAGATACGTGCAGAACAGGAACGGGAGTTGAAACAGTTTCGAGATGGACTGAAGCAGGAACTACGCTTACTGAAACAAGAAGTTGATCTCATGCCAAAGGATAAGCGCAAAAATATGTTTAGGGTTAGAAAGGAGAAATTGGAGACAGATCATGAAGACCGAGTAAGTACTTATGGTTTTATTCTTTATTGCATTAACAGTACCACAGTGGAGTGCTCATTGGAACTATGATTAATAAACAAGAAAGAATGCTTTGCATTTTTTTTTCTGTGGGCTTTCCATGTAGGTAAGAATAATTTGCTACCTCGTACAATAGTATTCTCATGTGGTGAGTCAAGCCTATAAATGAGAAGTTAATTTTAAGGAGCCTTTTATTCCATGTCAGAGTAGTTGTGTGAAGTATAGCACTATCCTATAGTTTCAACAAAGTTTTTCTTTTGCATAATTTTCACTTTGATATTGCTTTTCTCTGATTTCTGGATTTGTTTAAGCATGCTTGTCAATAACATCACCTGGTCAGATTTCTTATGACCAGCATTTTTATGTCTTGAGTCATTAGAAGCATAGATGGTGGAAAGAATGGTCAGAGCCTCAGTTCCCACCCATCTCAATACATTCATGGGAGTGTGTCATTAAATCACAGTTAAGAACAGAAGAAGTTCAAAACACTTTTCCTGGGCTGATCTTTCCCTCTGTAGAATCAGAAGTAATATTCTATTCTGGGGGGCAGAGGCATGCCCACAGATAAGTTCTCTTGGTTGGAGAATGCACAGTAGGGAGAAGCAGGTTATTTGCTGCTTAGCTTGGCCTACAGCAGATTGTGATTGTTAATGCTGCATTTTCAAGTGCAGGAATTGTACTGCCTGCATTTTGAGATTTGCCTGGACCCTGCACTGCTTCCCCTCACCCTCTGCTCTGGTCTCCATTTGTACAAGCCTATTCATTGTACTTTGAGGCTTGGGAGTTTGCACAGAATGCACGCTGGTGAACATGTTGCAGTGAATTGTCAGGTAGATGACTGTCCTATGTGGGGGCTTTAGTAGACATGCATTGAAACTTATAAGAGCTGGATATAATTGAATGATTTATTTTGAACTGTCCTTGTGAAAGGTGTTCACTGACTCAGCTTACAGAAATACAGCCCCATTTACAAAACATGGAAATTTATTGGTGGCTCTCTAGGAACATGTAACATGTAGAACACTTGTGCATCATGTTCTAAGTCGTGTGGATTTACCTTGTGTAAGTAGGGACTTGTGGATGGATGATGCAAGAAACACCAAGAGAATATACCAAGCCTACTTACACCATAAGTGACCTAAGGGGAGACCAAACTTTAAATGGAAAGATGATGGGCCTTGTTAATTGGAGGCAAGTAGTGCAGGATAGGGATGGATGGAGGAAAGCAACTGGGGAAGTGCTCATCCTTCTTGGATAGTGGAGTCACAGAAAAAGAAGGTTGAGAAGGAGGGAGGACTTGTACCACTGTTACATATTTGTCAATCTTTGTGCAAAGCAGCACCACTTTGTGTTGTATGTGCTGCCTTGTTTTTTGCAGGTGGTAGCAAATTCTCTTCATTCTCCTGGTGGATGAACAAAATTGTTTTCATCTCTGATTCTAATGAAACTTTGCTGACTTGTTATGTCTTGTTAGGAAATGACTTATATAAAGTGTTCTCCACATGTGTACAATGTTGTAAAGATTCAACATTTTGAAAGTTTTTTCTTGCTTAAATCTTGCCTCATTCTTTGTAAAAATGCTTATAACTCTAGTATAATTAGGTAGTTGATTCTTGTACATATTGAAAGCTGTTAAGTGGAGTTTTCATTTAGTATGTGACTGAAGACAGTTTAGAGTGCATTAACTGTTTGAACTTGGCTTTTGCGCTTAATTTGTGAAAAAAAAGGTCCCTTTATGTGCCCCCCCCCCCCGCACAACACCTATTGATAGTTCGGTCCCTTTTGTGAAAGTATCATGTTGGCCATGAAAGTGATTAGCAGATATGATTTTCTTTTCCTGTTACTGGTCTGCTGCTGCACTGGTTAATGGGCATGAGGAGGCATGTTGTGGCCTTACAGACATGCTGTCGTGCGTTACGACGTATCCAGCCATTTATTTTGTACCTGAGTCTAGTAGATTAATTTTCTTGTCTGGCAAGTTCTATAGTGTTTACACCAAGTGAGAAATTAAATTACATTTGTATGAAGTTTAAAATGCCTGCAAATGCTACAAATGTAGGAGGATGGTCAATGGAAAAATATTTCACCTAACACAACTTGTATTAAAACAGTCTCATTGTACAGGCTTCACGTTTTGGTGGAAATTGTGTTAGCCATTGTAAGACGTGGTAGAAGTACACAATAAGGTATTCACTTTTTGTGAATGCCTGTGGTTGGAAATATTGTAATAGGATATGATGTGTCCGTTCATAGGTCTTCTAAGTGACAAATTTTCTTCGGGTTGTCCCTGTTTATGCTGCACCTTGTGTACCACATATCCCACCCATCTCGTCCTTTAATTTGATCATCCTAATGGTATTTGGTGAATAGTGCAGATTTTTAAGCTCCTCGATGTGTAATTTTTCTAGCCGCCTGTTGCTTCCATTCTCATAATCCCAAATATTGTCTTCATCATCCTGTTCTCAGGCTTTGTTCTTCCCTTAATGTAAGAAACCCAAGTTTTGCACCCCTAAAAAGTGCAAGGAAAAATAATGGTTTTGTATAATGTAATGTTTACATCTTTTGATAGAAGATCAGAAGATGGAAGATTTTGAAGTGGATAGTGGTAAGCGCTCTTGAAGTTAATCTGTTCTTTAAATGCTTTGTGAATGCCGTTTTTATTTGTTAATGTCATGTGGGTCCCAAAACAGTTATTGAAAGTAATCTTGTGTATGTGGTGAAAAATGTCATTGTGTCTGATCATGCAGTAATATGTATCACAGTAGTGAAAACTGTTTTTACATTCAGGAAAAGCTGTTTCTGGAAAAGCTTAATGAGAGCCATGAATCTTCTCTGCGACGACTGAGCGACAGTCACAGAGAGAAAATAGCACTCATGGAACGGCAGTTCCTGCAACAGAAGCAACAGGTAAGATATATAAAATCTT
>Ga0123354_10002866_pt1 | contig 23345 bp, 14 predicted proteins | sample TergutLab28metaG_2_FD_97872 | JGI IMG/M metagenome (GOLD analysis project Ga0123354, IMG submission 97872) | Labiotermes labralis P4 segment gut microbial communities from Petit-Saut dam, French Guiana - Lab288 P4 | ecosystem: Host-associated > Arthropoda: Insects > Digestive system > Gut ... | reverse complement strand
ATGTTTGGAATTTAACCTTTTGGCGCCAGAATTATTTTTTTAATTTTAGCACATTCTGTATATAAAATGTGAATAATACAGGAACCAAATATGTTAGAATTATGAAACAAACTGCATTTTGAAGAGAAAAAAACGGAGAGTATGTACCATGTTTAAAATATTCAGTACATACATTTGTTGAATAAATGTATAAAATGCAACTTTAGAGGTTAGCGGTGCGGTACGACCACTATAGTTGACATTAGGCGCCAAAAGGTTAAATGACATGGGTGATACTGATTCAGAAGAGGTTGTTCGTCTAGAAATATATTTTAGCATTCTTTCTTTTCTTCTGTAAAGCAAGTAGGTGTATGAGATGACCATGCTGTCTGTGTTTTCCCCTCCAAATTCCTGAACCTGATTTTGACAGAATGACCTATAAATGTTATAATCTTGGAAGCTGACAAAATGTCATAATTGTCTTATATTTTCAACAATCAGCAATAATAGAACAACAGTAATGCAACCTCATTTAGGTTCCTGCAATAATGTGAAGATAAAGCTTTTTGAAAAAAAATATACTATCTCTGTTATGGTAGTTGTTTGTAGAATATAAACAAACTAGATGGTTGCCTTGTGAAGTTTAGTGTGGAAACATACTATTACATACGAAATAATGCAATTAAGCCAACCATTCCAGACTCTGCTCAATGTGCCACTTGAGTTTATACCTGAAAAATGGCAGGTAGAGAGAGTCTGTAAATACGAAGTAAGTTCTGCACAAAAGTAAAACCATATCACAGGTATACTAGAAACAGATCTAGCAATCTATGCAACATGAATTGGAAAGCACCATGTTATTAAATGCTTTCAGTGACCTTCCCACTTATTTTCTGCAACAGTGTTCTGAATTCTCATTCTTCTTAGCCCATCTGTACATTAAGATATGAAATTATATCATCTTCTTGGTGCTATTTCCTTAAAATGGAATGTGCCACCACTTTTACATTATCCATACAATTACTGTGAAAACTGCTACATGCTGCTGCAGCAGCTGAATGACCTCAGCCAATTGTTTGATGCTATGGCCCCTGGATGCAGCAGGTCACATACATGTTTTACTGCACCAACAGAATCAAGCCTGAATGCTGAAGCAAAGATCATGAATAGTTATTATTTGTGCTGCTCCATACTCCCCTGGGATTCTTTTGTATTTATTTGTACTCCATGCCCCCATTCAAAATACATCACTTTTAAATTGAAGGAAATTATAAACACAGGAGTTCACTAAATTACATAAACACTTGTCCCAGAGTTCTTAAAGTTCTCTTCCAGATTCTGACAACAAAATGCATAATCTGAGAAACACAGTTATAATTGTTTCTGACTGTTCCTTATATGATCTTCACTATCACGTATCAGCAATTTTTATTACCCTTCCTTCATATTTTTATAATGATAATAATTATGTTTGTGGTATCATTACATCCTTATGTCTGTGTTCCCTCTGAATTATTTTCAATCATGAATATTTAAACATCTTTCTACCAACACTCTTCCACCAGAGGCCACTCCACCTTTACACATCATCATTTCTTACCATCCGTAATACAGTTGAAAGCATAGTAACTTCTGAGTTGGGAGCTTTGAAAGATATTATTCTTCTGTTAATTTTTTCAACAGAATGCAAAACAATAAGTGGTACCCATTCTACAGTTAGCATTTTGGTTTGCTGTAAATAAAGAACCGTTGTGGTTAGGCATGTAGAATTTTTATGTAATGATCAACAACATAAAATTCTTCATGAAACATATTTTGCATGTTACAAATAATGATGATGATATGAAACTTCCATGGATAAAAATCTGATGTGCTCATAATTTCTAATGATGAATATTATACAAAGAAATGAACATTAAGTTATGTAATTATTAAAGATTGTGCTAGCCCCATCACAGATATTGACAGATTTGAAAGAATGTAAGCATAAAAAATTTGTCAGATTTTTTTTTTTTAAGTACTGTTCATACTGGCATGTATGCTCCTTCATTTTTAATGACAAAATTTTTGATCAAGGTATGCAAATGATAAATTTAATAATCAGGATATTTTTTGTGTGACTCAAGCTCAGTAATAAGCCAATGTTAATATTTTTTTTTAAATAAATGTTTGTGACTTAGTACATGTATTTAAACTAAACAACTTCCATATTTACATTTTTTGCTGAATTACATTCTTGGTAGTGTATGGCCACAGAAAAATGTATTTGGTGCTAAAAGATCTCTAATGGTCAAGGATGATCCTAAAGAGGGAGAATTTTTTTTAATCTTAGTTTTAGGAAGAGTGACCAGATTTTTTTGTATGTTTTTCAGTCTTAATGTATCTGGGTAACTTTGCCCAGATCTTTGCTTTGTATATTAAACTTAACTGACTACCTGCAGAAATTAGTACTTGTAGCTTTAGAGGAGCAGACAGCAATGAAATAGAAAACAAACCTGAGGTACTCCACTGGTCACTCAAGCAGTCTACTTCCGTTGCAGCTGAAGTGTTGCTGTACCATTATGTGTTACATATCTGTCATGCAGGTGAAATTTGTAACCTTTACCTGCTGAACACATGACATCAGTTCAGAAATGAAGAGTAAACACTAAAACAATTACAGTAACAATAGTGAAATAATAATAACAACAGTAATAATATGACTGGTAGATATATTCAACCAAAACTCGCGGAAAATTCAGATTCATATTAAAGTCACAGTGTACAGGTAATATTGTACCAAATGTAAGGAAAAATGTAATGTAGTGTTACTATGATTTGTATAATAACAGTGATATAAATAGTATGCTGATAGTGATTCAGTAATTCACAGTGTGTGATTAATTTCGTACAGCTACTTCTACCCATGTAAGACCTATCCCAAGAATAATATTGGCAGGACTGGCAAGTGGATAAATATGGCTTTCAAAGTCTGGTTACAATATGATTGTTCCCAACATTTCTCCTCTATCTTTGTATTTTATATTGTTTTAGTTTGAGGGTTTCAAGCAAAATTCATTGCCCTTAACATGTTCTTCAAAAGTTCTTGTGCAGGAGTGTACAGAATCAGTGTCTTTTGAATTTTCAACTCTCATAACCACTTAATTTCCCCTTATGGTCAGAAAGGGTATAATGTGGTGCTTGTTTCATGAAACACAGTCAATGTTATTATTATTCTCCAGCCCTGATCATGTTTATGAATGATGTACTGTTCCTGATTTTTTTCAAACTGAAGCTACACCATGCACAAAATATGTAATACTCTTTTACTACACTTTGAGTGCAGTGAGTGTCAGGCTGTGTGGCAAGCTGTGGGTGGTAATGTGGATAGGTCATAGATGCTGTAAGTGGCATGTACAAAGGACGGTACATGGCAGGGTACAGTCAGGATTTGGGTGTAAATGCAGTATTAACAATAACAATTATAACAGTTGGGGTGATGGAAGTCTTTTTTTTTTTCCAGAAAGAATCTTAATATTGATTGTGATCTTGCATAAATTAAATTCTCAGATGTAAGTGCAAAATTTGCATGTCTGGGACAACCTAAGTCATGTACACAGCCTACTACACACATTACCACGAACAATTGTCCAATGCTTCCATGACCTGAATCAAATGTGAAAAAACCTGTAATGCCACCCTTCTACATGCAAACTGTAGACTTGAGAAAGAGGACATAGTAGGAATTGGAGTGGATAATGAACTCGTTCATTAAAGCTGGGAATATGAATAACTGGAAAACTAAGGAATGCTCTTCACTGAAGCTGCTGTCAAGAAATTTGTAACATCAAAATCATTCCCACTAAACCCTAATAACAGTGGCAGAAACACAGACACACGGAGTAAATAAATTCTAATGGTAAGAGGGTTACATCAAGGGACTGTTATAGAAGCAACTTACCTTCAGAAGCACATATGTCCACATTTGACAAGAACTGAGTAAATTATGTGAAAAATGCATGATACAGACTACTAGCAATGGCTATAACTACTGTAGTCAAAGCTTGGTAGTCCCAGCACTGTAGGATAGTGAACTGTACATAATAAAGTCTTCATAACAGATGAAAGAAATCCTATATAAAATACGACCTACAAAATTAATGACAAGTGTCTATACTTCTAGCAACACTTCTGAAAAGTTTAATAGAATGAAATTATTCAGTTGAGATTAAATTAAGCATTTATTATTGCACTGTAAAAAGACACATTTGGAAAATGTAAGCCTTTCATATTTAAAAAGCAACTTAGTTATCAATGTACTATTTTGATATTCATTATGATTTCCAGACTTCATGTGGCAGGAAAAAACCCTAAAATTATAGCATAACCTCAAATGAATTGGAACTTGTGCAATGGTCATAAGTCCTTTAGGATTAAAGGTAGAGTCAACTGATTGAAAAGCATGAATTTATGGTACTTGAAAGGCAAACAGTTTTAAAATATATGCAACATCAATGAATATTTTCTCTGCATCACCATCAACTTTATTTGAAAATACAGGAATTTTAGTATTCTTTGAACCACAAGCCAAATACATGTATTCATTTGTAGAATAAGGTGATTCCCACTTCAGGAGGTTTATTTTGCTTACCCAGTAAACAAAACACAACAATGAAAGTGTTCATAAAACACCTAACAAAATTTATAATTTTTTTTTCTTTTATACATCTTCAACACAGAAGAAATGAAGAAACCTTCTGATGCCAAATAATCACAAACTTCTTTCCAGTTAAATAAAAAATGCAAATATGTGAAACAAACAGCTTGCCACACTTTAAAACTTCAACTTTCAAGTGAACTAAATAATAAGTACTTTATTGGTAATAAAAGAAAGGTTTGGAAATTGAATAAACAGACACTCTCTTGCTATATGCCTAGAAATCAAGACTTTAAATGTGCTTTTATTGAAAAGCATAACAGTTCAACTGTCTAGTGTTGTTCACACTGTCGTGCAGCACTGCCTCTCTTAAACGACCTAGAGAGCATTTCAAGCAGTCTTAAGAAAGGATGACTTCAGAACAGTAGCAAAACAATTAAGTAAACTATGTCAAAAACACAATTTTTAAACTATTTCTGTTTCATTGTTATTGCCTTTATCAGAATCTGTTTACAAAGGCTTACCAAATACATGCTTTCATTATCCAAGCAGAAGAGATGCCAATGCTCCTTACAGTTACTGCTAGGATATTTGTGCATGTTACACAGTACCTCTTCACTCTGAATGCTTCTCTTTCTCATGTAAAAAATTTAAGTTTTGTGTTACAAATGCAATTACACAACAAGGAACTACTTCAGTTAGTATCTTGTTTCTGTAATGACTAATATTTTCTTTGGCTTAATTCTTTAGCATGCAAGAAAAACACATAAGATATGGTGATGCAACAACACAATGTAGACCAGATGAATAAAGGAAAAACATACTGCATTTATTTTACAGACTATCAGAAACAAATTTTGTACTTTAACCTAAGAAATGGCTATTACATGAAACAAGTGGAAGACATTTCAAAGGCAGGCTCATAGTAATACTGTCAATTCTCAAAGCAATGTTTTGAAATGAATTAATGTGACAAAGGAAATTATTATAAATAAGAAACACAAATATCTTATTAATCTTATAATGATGTCACTTCTCAAACTATTGTTTTGAAATTAAATTAACACAAGAAAGGCAAGTATTATAAGTTAAATACACAAATATATCAAGATGTTTTGTACCACCTTTAGCCCTACTTTGGGCATGAAATGTGCAACTACAACAATACTAGCCATTGGTCAGACTACAGTTCACTGACTGTACCAATAAGAATTTTTCTTTCTCTTTAACACATCAACACAGAAGTTGCTACCTTAGAATTAACAACATGAATACATGAATTTCTTGCCACCATGTGTTCCACCATATCAGTAAACAACAATGAATCACTCAAAGACTTTAATACTAGCATTATTGAAGTGTCTTAAGTGTGTGTGAATAAATGATGGATCAAAGCGGCACAGAAGCTATGCTATCAACACGGTAAATAAATTAACATTTAATGAACATAAGCTAAAGAAGTCAATGAAATAATTTTTGGGGTTGGAGACTGTATGGCTGGAATTTTCATCTCATTTCCTCTCCCTGCATTCAATGTTCTAATCTGATACTGACTGCAGTTTAAGCATAATTTTTAATTGTCAGTGTTGTGTCATATACTTACTTAATTTTTTTTTTGGCACAAAGTGTTCTTAAAACACACTGACATTGAAAGTAAGATTTTTAATGTTCCATCTCCCCTATTTAACAAGCCTTGCCAAATGAAAGCACATGAAGCATGTTGTCTCTTTCACCTCTCTCCATGCTGATGTGGTAGACTAGTGAAGTATACTTTCATATATTCTCTGGCTCTTTAGGCCACAAACGTCAAGGCTCCTTCTTTGGTTATTATGTCCACATGGCTTCTCTGCAGGAAATAATAAATAGACGTGATTAAGAAATACTGAAGTTAGTGCGATTTCATACAACACAAATATTTGCAGTATTTAAAAAGGGGGAAAAAGAAACTTGAATTCAACTTATGTTTTATGTAGGCTATCATGACTAGCATTGAGTTTAGATTTATTCACTGTTACATTAAATCATGCACCAACTGGGCATAATTTATAGTAAGACTTAATTCCATGTACTACAGTATTAGGAATATCAAAGCAGACTGAAAGGAAAGGACATATGTAACATGAGGCTTTCAAGGTGGTAAAGGGTGGGGGGAGAGAGGTGTTTCATTTCATGATGCCACCAACTGCTAAGATTATAGGCCTATAGTGTGGGTAGAAGATAAATGAAATAGGAGTATGGAGCATTGATAGAATGATACTGACAGGAGAAAATGAAGTACTTGAAGAAAAACCTGTTCCAGTGTGAATTTTCCAGCACAAATCCCGCATGGACTGGCCTGGGGTTGAATCCAGGACTCCATGATGACAGGCACGCAACAGTGGTGCAGATTTATACTGTGGTGTTCTGGGTAACAACATACTACTGCATGGATACCAGTGTTTTTGGGAACACATGACCTCACTAAGAGAGGCACAAATCCTCTGCTGGCTGCTGTAAAGCACAATCTAATTACAGGTACAAGTAGTTCTTTGCTGCTGTAAATTCATCATGTAAATGAAAGTCAATATGTGTATTTATGTAGGAATTCATAGGTTGTCACATGTTTTTACCCTCTAACATAAGCTACATGACCACATATTAAAAATGAAGACTTGAAAAATGATGTGTCATCTGCTCCATGAAAAATCAATGGAATGTGAATACACTGCAGAATGTTAGTCCATTTTACAACTTTACAAATTAGTATGGAATACAACTGGACAGCAAGTGTGGAAAACTTTACGGGCACACTATTAGTTTTAATGTACTTTTGGGTATAAAATTACCAACATGTTACTTCAGAAGGTATATAATAATTTTTCCTAAAGATTTTTTTCTCCCCAAATTCTGGATTAATATTTACTGCAGTCTACTTGTAGAGCAGACAAATATGGAACCAATAGGCGCCTGGACTCAAAATTAGGTTACTCGAAATTATAGCCTTGGGAAAGCCCTCATCAAGTTTGGGCTACTAAATTACAGTGGTTTGTACATTAAGGGCCTGATGGCAAAGGATTTTGAGCTTGTAAACTACATCCAGATTGACCCTAGTTGTCCTTCAAAGGTGTGTGCAAGACAGGAGCACAACAGCTGTTCAAAAGCATTATAAAATTTTACCCTCCTGAACACAAAGCAGGAAATTACCTACTGCAGATATATTGAGATAGTTCTTGATAGCCCACACTAACATCAATGGCGATGGAAAATTTCACCTGTTCAAGCCATGAGAGTAGTAAACATAAGGAGGACAAGAAAGTTAAGAGTTCACTACTGTTTTACTACAATTTTCTCATCAACTGTATGTACTATGAATACAAAAAGTTTACTCCTTTCTGAGTCTAAATGTGAAGAACCCTCAAGAGGTGACTGCAGGAATGTGGAACCTGACTACCATAATCATATCCCTCGCAACTTGTTGGTCATGTTCTATTCATTTTGCCAGCATCAGCAAATATCACAATGAAGCCGGGAAGGACATTCAAAGTGTTAACCCATACATTGCAGCACACTTTAGTTACCTGGTTTATATTCCTGACCCCATAGAACTGGTCTCCATAATCCAAGATATCACGACCATGTGAAGTAACAATGAACTGAGTTTCTTTGGAAAGTTCACTGATCAACCGGGCCAAGGAAGGCCTATACACAGAATCCAGCATCTGAAATTACAAGATCATTCTGCACACATGTTACAAGTTCAGACAACCCTTTAAAACTTTAGATGTTATACTTTACTTGATATACCTTAATGATCACATCATAAAGTATGTCATCCTGGCAAAAGGTGGCACCATTTTTACTAGCCTTTGTGTGTACAGTGCATGTATGTGTAGTAGAGATGGGCAAAAGAAGTCTTTATCAAGATCTGGTTCATTAATTAGTGATTCACTCACTTCATGCACTTAATATCAGTGTGTATGTAATGCTGCCCCCCGATATTCATGCAATTATGGATTGTGTCATTTGAACAATCACTGCCATTGCTAGAAGTTGTAGGGTCAGAGTGAATAACAGATCCTAGAAACGGAGATTTGGATCCAGTCAGTTACCTAACAGATCTCTTCAACTGTGGTTGTTACAGCTCTCTGCTGTGACAGGTTACTGACTTAACTGAGGCATGCTGACAAGCAATGTTGCCATGCACTGAACAAACATACTGTCATTATGTTCCTGGCATTATTTGTATCATCATACCAATGTGACATAAAAAAATAAACGTAACATGGTGACCTTGACTTTTCTTTAAAGGCTCATCTGATAATTAAACAGAAGAAAACCACAAACTGCTACTGAAAAAGATTCAATGAAACACAACAAGATCCTACATTAGTCAGTGGGAGATACATAAAAGTTATTCATTAGCAAGTAAAAATCAAACAAAACTACATGTTTAATATGTAATTATAAAGTATGTGGACTACACTTTTTAGTCGTTATGGACCATCAGCATGCTACGTATAAAAATTTAAGAAGACAAAAATATAAACACGCATATGTATACACTTCATGTGAGATACATACAGTTCTTCCTTTTCCTCCAATATGTGAATTATGTGAATGATTATACATTTGGAAGAAAGCGAGGTGTGATGTTGTGACATATGACTACTGTTAAGAAGCTGTGTGCTGCCATGTGTGCAGGTGTCAGTGTGTCTCAGTTGATCCTCATCTCATAGTATCTGAGAGAATGGCTGGATTTTCATAAGACTTGGTACAAACATTATGTCATTGGCCTTACTATTTAATACTCCTACCACTAATAAAACCAACATGTCTGTGAGGCAAACTTCTGAGGTTATCATTTAATCTGCATAACGAAGGCCCTTAAAATGTTGCATTTTTAAAAGCTAATTTGTGTGCAATTTAAAACAACAAAATGGTGACCCCATGAAGCCTATACTGTATTTAACTTTCTGTGAGAGTGGTAATGAACTATTGTGGTAAGAAGTGACAACTGGTAAAGAGAAAGTTCATGAACACACATATGTTTTGTGTGAAGGATTTTAGTACATTAGAAACTACAAACACATGAAACCTTCAGGTTATGTATCATAAAATGAAGGGAGTGGAAACTTTATCAGCAAAAAGAATGCACAGAAATTATTTCCAAACTGTGTGACTATCAAAAGGCTAGCCTTTTACTACAAGCAAATATACTTAACAGGGAAAAATGCCCATTAACATGTGTAAATTTTTCATTCTCTTACATAAATTTGATAAAAATTAGTTGAATGCATGACTTACTAATGGAATGTGTAAAAAGAATAGTTTAAGTGATGTACAAATAACCAATATGACCATACACTCCTGCGAAATGCCATAAACCTTTAACATTGGTACATACTGCGTCCACCTCATCGATGACACAGAATGGAACAGGAGAACACTTCTGCAATGCAAATATAAGTGTCAGAGCAAGTAAAGATTTTTCTCCTCCAGACATTTCCTTCACTTCATGTACTTGTGTGCCATTAGTATCAAAAGAGACTGAAATTCCAATTCCTTTAATTGTGCTGATGTCAGTAACCTATAAACAAAGGGGATCATGTTAGAAATTACATTAAAATAATCAATACAGTACATGGACTGTATATAGTCTTCAGTAAAACACTGCACAGGCACTCAAAAAATTCAAATAAAATTAGTTTACAGCAAAATGGTTTTCTGGCTGTAGAGCTTCTTCATAATTTCTGACACAAGAATACAACATATTTCTTCATTAAAAAAAGTAACAGCATAAAACACCATAAGACGCCATAAACACATGATATTCATAGTCTATATATAAAATATAACTTACACATAAAACTGTGCATAGTGTGATACATCAAATTACTCTGAGTGTACTAATCACAATAACAGTCCCACAAGTCCCAAATTACATTTCTGTATCTCTGATATCTTCTCCATTTCCTTAAACATACATTAAATACTGTACATTCTCACGACAATTCTGTGTATACTCTACTACGTATTTCAGATGGGATTCAGTTCCTCCTACACATATGTCCAATATATCATTCTGTATAAATACAACACCATAATATTAACAAAAGCATGGAGTTCCATCAAACACATTTAGGACTTTGACACCAAATGAAGGATAGTAAGTGGCTAAACCCATCAAAAACTTCTTTGAATGCCCAAGATTGGTGACAAGATGAAGTACACAGTATACCAACTATGACACAGTAACCTGGAAAATGTCTTGAGACAATGTTGTTCCCAAGCAGATTAATAAAAGGTTGCAAAATAATACCATACTGCATTTAGAGAATGTCCACTTGTGTGAAAATTCACAATTACTCACGTTTTTGATAGGAACCGATTCATTTTCTGAGGTCTTCATTGTCAGCTGGGCACGACCAGTAGGTACTAGCTTCTTGAACATTTTACTGAAGTTCTCTGAGGATTGTCGGATTGTAAACAGAACTGCATCATTTTTTTGTGTTTCTAAACCATCCAGTAATTCCAAAGCACGATTGTACCTTTAACAAAAAATAAAAACAGAGACAGTCATATGGCAGGTAACAGGATATCAGTGGATGAAACAAACTTACTATAAAATGTTACATTATATAACTTGGAGATCTTAAATCTTATTTTACAGAGCAGACTTGTTCAAGCAGTAATGCTTCAGATTCATGCAGGAGAAGCTTGCTTCAAGAACATTCCTACTTCCAAATTGTCCCTGCCAAAGTGTATACTTCTGCAAATAAATACAGTATTAATACAAAGTTGTAACTGTGTAAATGATGGCATTATTATGTACATAAATATGAGGACTGGCTGAAATGTTTTGCCTCCTCTGCCATATTTTTTATTAGAGTAATGAAAACTGGATAAAATTTGTTCCACGCAGTCACATGTTATCTCCCATCCACCATACGTAACTTTGAACCAATAGCTCTCCAAAAGTCCAGTTCGGTGCCAGTCAAAATGAAGGGCTGTGAGGATGTGTGGTTCAAAAAACGTGCTGTTATTGAGTCCTTGACTGCAGAAAAAATTCTTCCTATTGACATTCATTGCAGTATGCAGGCAGTGTGCTGGGGATAAATGTGTTGATGTAAGCACAGTTAGATGTTGGGTACTGCAGTTTAAGCAAGAAATGGGGGATCAAGTTTGTGTGAAAAACAAGGTCGGGGAGGCAGTGATGGGAACTAACTCTCATTAGGAACATGTTGAAGAAATGAGTTGAGAAAACTGTCAAATCAAAGAGAAACTGGGAATCTCTAAAGAGAGAGTGGGCCACATTATCAGCCGTCTTGGATTCTGAAAAGCTTGTGCTCGTTGGGTACTGCGAAAATTGACTAATGAGATGCCAGCTGAAAGAGTCATTGTTTCAAGGATATTTCTGGGCCATTTTGAAGAGAAAGGTGAGGAATTTCTGTGGTGGATAGTGATAGGTGGTGAAACTTGGGTCCATCACTGTGATCCTGAGAACAAAAGATAGTCTATGGAATACTGCCATAAATGATCGGTAGTGCAAAATAAATTCTGCTGTAATAGTTGAGTTGACGGTATTCGGGAACTCTGATGGTGCTGTGCTCACTGACTTACTGGAAAAGGTGCAACAATGAACTCAGAATGCTATATTGAAACCCCAAAAAATCTCAAAAATGTATAATGAGGAAGGGGACAGAAATGGATGACATCTTGCTTCAGCAAGACCATACCAGGCCTCACACAAGTGCTGCCAAGTGATGCAATTGCATGTTTGGGGTTTACAGTGCTACCACATCCAGTCTACAGCCTGCATCTTTCTCCTAGCGATTTCCACTTGTTCCCCAAACCAAAGGAAGACCTCAGGGGCTAAATTTTCAGTTCTGATAAAGAAGTCAAGGGCAATGGTTGTGGGAGAAAGAAAAAAAAATTTTTAAGGAGAGAACTCAAACACTTGTCAAATGATGGCAGAAACGTATTGAAGTTGGAAAAGATTATGTCAAAAAGTGATTATGCACTGTTGTAAATAAAGCTTAAAAGTACATTTATTTATTTTGTTGTTTCACTTATACATCTCTATTCCTTCATGTTTCACTTAGCTGTAGGAAAAACTTTTCAGCCCACCTTCATATTTCTCTAATGTATGATGTGGGGGGAAAATATGAATTGGATATGGTGCACAAACAAATGATTAAATAATTACTAATAATAATTATTAATTATTAAATTATTTCTCAGCTATTAATCCACTGCTTTTGGTTCCTTTAAGGACAGCAACACTGAAAGAAAATATTCCTAAATACACCTCATACACTGAAAAGTGTCATCAGCTCTTGGGTGTGCAGTATATATATATATATATACATACATACATACATACATATTTCCTGTTGCAGAAAACCACCACACTAAAAAAGTGTATATTATTGGAGGTGTAACATGCTACATCATCAAAGGATATGTATACATTCACACTGTTGTTAGCCCCATGCATGAATCTGCATGGCCGTCACTTAGCTGCTGGCAGAATGCAGCCAAAGAGTAATATCAATTGAAGGGTCCCTAATGCCTGTGAAATATATATTTATAACCAATAAAAATACTGGTCATTTTGGATTTGAGGTTTTCACAGTGGTGTTGCTGAGGATTCAGGCCTTTGGGATGTGATGATGTATCATTTGGTGAGTGGTTCCTGATATCAAGCAGTCTTAAGCTCAACTTAGAGTGATTGATCCTTGAAGACAAAGGCAATATGATTCTTCCAAACACAAACCATTCACCCAACAGTGCAATTTCATACCCCAGAATGCCCGAACCCTCACAGATCCTGCTCCTTCAAGGCACTTCCAAAAATGAGGTGATTTTTTATATGTCACGTTGTCTTAAAAAGTTGGTTACAACATATGACTGGACACATAAGGGAGTACCACCTGACATATTTTTATATACATCATGAAGTCTCACCAGCAACTACTAATTAAAATGCTGTAAAATGGATTATACAAGTTGAATGACTCTGAAACATTCTGCCAATATCATACTAATGTCATTTGTTAGATAAAGTAAAGGTAAAGTTGTCCCTGTGCATGCCACGAAGGCATATAAAGTACTAGAGGTATGGCTCCCTTCATTTTTAATTCCAATACTAAAAAAGAGGGCAAGAAGTTGACTTAATTCCCCAGCCACATTACACCTGGGGATACAGCATCCAGTACTAACTGAACAGGATGCTGTATGGACTACAGACATGGTATGGATGGTTTGGAGAACAGACAACTCTCTTGCCCCAGCCACTACTGGCCTGTAACTTAGTCACTATATGAATGAAGCTATCCCATCTCCAATGTCATTTGTAACTTAGCAAATTGTTTATAATGAAACCACAGCACTGTCACTAAAACGAATGTGAAATATACACGTATAGATATACAAAATGTAAGAAAACCAAACTTAAAAATTATTTCCTTCCTAATTGCAACAACATCTTTCTCAAGCAGGGTGCAAGGTGACAATTCCATGTGTAGTTAACTCTTAATTCTTCAGTCACTTAAATTTCTTAGGCATGTTCCTGCGGAAAGGAAAATACTGTCTTGTAAAATCTTACCCTTTGCCCAACTTCTCCATTTTTGACTTGACACATTTCTCCTTGTTCAGTAATTCTTTATGCATAAACACTGCCTGCGTGTTCATTCCGTGAAATCTTTTCAGATCCTTGTTTACTTCTGTTAGTAATTTCATAGCCTGAAATTGAAAGCCAAAAGACAATCACATGAAATGCTAACTTCCCGTCTGGTTAATATGAAAACAATGGTTCATCAATAAAACAAGGGCATGGCACAGTATCCTAAATGAAGTCACTTATTCCTGTGTAAAATTCTTGTTATTACAATTGTAACCATGCAAACCCATTAACAAAAGCGTCTATTTTCCTTTGAGCTTCTTACTTAAGCACATTAAGTTCCACAAATATGTTGTCCAAAACTATTACATTTTATAACACCAATAGAAGGAAAACTTTATGTTTCTTGTTTAATGCTTTTATGTATTTATTTATTTATTTTAGAGGGAGAGAAGGTTGTTTGAAAACAACAACACGTAATAACTAAATATGCTATGGAAGTAGTACCTTACTGTATGGGAGGACATTAAATTCAGAGAATACTTGCTATCAACCAGCTCAGAATTCATGTGTTGAAGCAGTTGCAGTATTTCACTCATTGCGTTCACCATCGACCTGATAAGGGTGACTGCAATGTGCGAAATAGTGCAACACTGAAACAGATTCACTAAACAACTTGGGTAAATCATAGAAGTTTAAACTGTACAATACAATGAATGTGCTTGAGGATGGCAGCTGGGAAGAACACATGAATCTCTGTTATACATTGTTTACATTGTACCACTTCAGTTGCACCAGAGCAAATTGGCCCCAGCATGCTCCTACCTTAATTTCAAAATTACAAAAGCATACTTACTCCTATGGTTCTCATATTCCGATATTTTGTTTGCTCTTGTAAAGATATCGGTCCTAATTTATCAATATTTTCATGGCATTTTTCAATCCTCATCAGAAGAGTACTTTTTTTGGTAGCAAACACTTTTAGTTCCTTATCATAGGCATCTATTTCATGTTGTATGTTTGATTCTTCTTCCTTTTGACTCTTCAGTTTGTCTTGAAATGATTCTTGCTGCATAGAAAAACAGCAAAATATTATCACCTGTTTAAAAGAAGTAAGGAGCCAGACAATGTCTACAAGAAGTCCATGTTCAAGACTCATGCATCCTGTCCTCACCTTACACTTACTACCGCATGTTATGGGATAATTTTCTGGGGAAATCAACCATAAAGTGATAAGATTTTCAAAATTCAAAAAAGGGTGATTGTATCTTCACATTATCAATATTTGTTATAAGAAACAAACATTTATTTTATACAAATAATCAGATCAACAGTATTCACACAAGATTTAAAACCAACTTACATCCACCCACAGCTAATCTAACAAAGTTCCAAAAGGGAGTGTACTATTCAGCAATTAAAATTTTTAACAACGTTCCTCACAATATCAAAGACTTAGCTAATGAGATAGTACTGTTTTGGAATGCTTTAAAGAGGTTTTTACTCATAAACTCCTGTTATAATAGGGAAGAATATTTTAATTGTCAGAGATCTGAAACTGAATTGAAAATTGGTTTTAGGTGTTTTATTATTGTATTTTTTTTATTTATTGCTAAGATTCTTCCAACACTATATATATTATGTTAGATGGTATGTATGTGACTATGTCTATATCCACAGGATTGGATCCTAATTTGGATTTATAGAATGCAAATAAATTACGTTACATTACATTACATGGCTGGATGACAAGTTAACTAATTATGGTAAATGTAATGTGTAAGAGGTTGAGGTGCATAGCTTAACTCAAAACAAAGAGTAAAAATTTAATGCCAGGAGTACACACTCTGGCAAACAAATAGGTGCTGCAGGAATGACAAAACTTTATGAACTACACATATGACATTTATTACCACTATTGATAAAGCCACTTCAGTACACAGCCTTAATAGTGCACTAGGATGTTACACTTCCTTGTAGTAAGCAGGTATAAGTTACTAAGTGTTGGAGGTAATGTTGAAAACAGAAATAATAAGAAGAAAGAAAAGTGATAGAAAGGAAAAGGAAATGAAGAAGAGAGAATTTTTTTTTAGTGAAATGCAATCAAAGAGGCTGCACATATGGCAACCTCATTTACTTGTGTCGCGTATGTGACCTCAATCCCACTGAACATACATTATTGTCAGGGGAAATATATGTTACAGCAGATCTGCCTCTGCACATGTAGTAAATGGTGTCATACAGAAAGTAACACAGGATGATTTCAGTGGTTTCATTCAACATAATGAATCCTTCAAAAGACAATACCTAGAAAAGAATGGAGTTGTTGAAGATGCCATGGATGATATACTGATCACCCACCACTCTGACGGAGAATGTAATAATTAACCTGACGGCAAAGAAGTTCTTCTGGTGAACGGTCTAGCCAAGTTATCTTACATTCTAAGGAGAAATATGTACAAAAAATGCTTTGCACTGGCAGTAGTCCACCTGGCAGCTGGGGTTAACTTTCCTACACGCTGTTGTTTTTGGCACACATAATTAAATATCTACATCCTGTGTTGCCACACTGCATTCAACTTTTATTCCATATTCCATGAAAATAATGCATGAGTTAACATTTTATCAAGAATCATTACTATCTCAGTGTTCATCAAGGAATTAGTGACAGAGTTTATAGGTGTGAATTTATCAGATGCTCAGCATGCTACATATCTGTAATCCAAATTCCCAAGAGACCTATTAAGACTAACAGGAACAAACCTGGATGATTTTAATCCAAAATTCTTTAATTTTTTATGTGCAAGTCAAAGTGTTAACTTGCCAATGAGCATTGTAACTGAAGGTGAAGGAGAACTCGTTGTGTTTATTTTGACCATAGTTTTGCAGGGCTATACAATGAAAAAATCTACAGCACATACATCAGAAGCAAACAGGTTATAGATGATACTAATTTGTGAACTATTCCGTGCTGAGTCCTGAGCTTTTCCCAGCTTCCCTTCCACCTAAACCATGTAATCCAAACTGCCTCTCAACAGATATCAGCAAGTGTGTGCCCAGTTTGTGAATTAAAAAGCATACATACATGCACTACTTTAGTAGCCTTGATCCATGTCTATTTGAAGAGATAATAATAAAAGGAGGGGTTCACAGTACACAAAGACACAAATTAAATGACTAATTACTTATACTCATATCTATTTAAGCAAAAAATTGTGACTTAAGTTGGATGTAAAACCCAGCATTGAATTTGTTTCCCAAAATCTAAAGCCTGAAAACAGGAATGTGTAAATTATGCAAGCAAATATGATATAATCATGCTCAGGGAAGAAACATACCTCTACTCTTGTTACATCAATTGCATTCTCAGTATCTCTGAGCTGGTCTTGAATAACATTCAAGTCTTTTGTTGTAGACTCCAAGATCATCCCCATTAATTCCAATGATCTACAAATGCTATCTTCATTCAGGCTTTCAAGAGTCTACACATATCAGAAACATTTACATATATCAGGAAGTGAGCAGGAAAGTCACTGTTACAGCACCACCTTCTACACAGAAACAAGCAATACAGTTTGTTCTCTGTTTATTAGTGGTCCTTTATCAGTCCACAACAGGCTACACAGGCACAAATGACATAATAATTACAAATAAATAACTGGAAAGGATATGGACGAAATAGTTGTAATATATTCTAGAATGTCATCCTTACACTTGTCTTCAGCAACTACACAAAACTATAAAAGCATGAGACAAAAACCCAAGAAGACTTCATCACTCTCTCCATAAAAGCTTCAAAACTTACATAAAATTTGCATTTACAGCAGCTGGTCTGTTGGGTTGGGATTCAAACCCTGTACTTCAGAATATAAGGCAGCTGAAGCATGACGTGTGGTATTAGCAATACAAGAAACTCAGAATAACTGACAAGCTGAAGATCCAGATTTTATGGGATGTTATGCCATGTGGACCGGTAAATAGTGACCAAACTGTAGAGGTGAGTAGTGCCTTCATTTCAGGATCTAGTAGTCTGTGGACTACTAGCCTTCTTCTCCAGGTTCTAGTATTCTTTTTGACTGCTAGACCCTGAAGACAGAGGTAGGATGCTCCCCTGGAACATCGATAACTATGGTAACTATCAGGTGACACAGTATAACTTCCCAGAAGACTTGGGCCTTATCAATACTGCCAGGATCACCATATCTTGCAATTCACAAGCCATATATATATATATATATATATATATATATAATTCATGAATCAGATTTAAGCCCTAAATATGATAAAACCTAAAGGGCACCAATATTTATGTTCAGAGCATCTACACCTCAGGGGTGAACAATTTAGCTTGTAGTTTGTGGAAAGTTGAATCTTTTACAGCTGACACACATGTTGTCTATGACTGATTCATTATGTGCAGAACATATGGCAGGGTGCTGTTCCCTCATAATATGAAAGACTTCTGCCATCTGATACTTGGAGATTGATGCAAGGTGGATGTGTGGAACTTATTTTATGCAAACTGACCTCTGTTAATTGTTCATGTTGTTTTGTTAAGGTATTTTTCAGCAACAATTCTCTGTCATAATGAAGCTCTAAGCGTTCATTGAACATCATTTTGCATTCGTCTGTGAGTTTTCTGATGTCATCATTGAGCTGATCAGCCTCCTTTTGTTCAGCTTCTGATAATTGTGACACCATTTCCTGTTTAAATAAATACAGACAGACAGTCAGTCAGTGTTCAAAATGGAATTCCATGAACAATTGGAAATGGTATGCAGTCAAACACAACCATATCACACAAGGTGTATTTAATGGCTATACTACATGTTTCGGCCTATACTGGCCATCTTCAGGTTATCTTAAGAGAACTTAACGTCCTACTATATACACTGAGCGTGCACGTGGTTCAGAGATCTCTACATACAGGCCTTATTGCTTAAAGTATTTCTATATGTGGAGGTGTGCTCTGACCAGAGGCACGGTGCTGCTAGTAGCTGGTGTCAAGTTTTAAAGGTTCTGGAGTTGTATGGAGGGCTGTTCTCCGTCCTTCCTCTTAATTGGGTTGCGTTGCAGGGAGGCCCAAATGGCCTTGGATGCGTGATCCCTTGCTTATGCTCCAGGTGTTAGTGTGTTCCCAGCTCATTCCGGTTTTACCCCTGGGTGGGTGTATTTCCATGTGGGTGGTGGTATGCACTGTTGATTGCCATGTACTGTTTCTCACTGTGTGTAGCTAATTCCTTCACTGTATTGCAGGTGTTCACTGTAAGGCGCTTGTTACACTATTAACTGACACAAAACAGTAGCAATATACATCTGTGAAGACACCACAGAAAGGGATAAAGCCAGCACACATATAGTGTAAATACTACAGTACGCTTATTGAACGGAAGTGACAGTACGAACAAAAGATTCAATTATAGTGTAACAAGCGCCTTACAGTGAACACACACATGCGCACGCACACACACAAAGGCGCGCGCGCGCACACACACACACGAAAGCGCGCGCGCACATGCACACACAAAACACACACACACATATATACATACACACATATTCAACCCATCTAACCAACTATTCATGCATTACAGATTAAACATAATTGACACACTCTTCCCTTTCTACATGTTTCAGCACTCACACCAGTTGGACCAAATAAAAGGTACAGCTTATGTCAACATAAGAATTCCCTGATGATGGCAACCTGGGAATGCTGAAACATGTGGGTCATGTGGGTGGGAAATAGTGTGCTGATTGTGTTTAATCTTTAATGCTTGAATAGTTGGTTATTCAGATTGAATTGGATGTCATGCAATGAATATAAAATACTAAGATACGTACACAATTTGAAGTGAACATAAAATGTAAATAAATTAGGTGCATAAACTACTTCAAATGACTGAAAACAGTTACACAGTCACAAGGTGCTCAGTTACATCCATGCTTCTGCAATTTGTAGGATGCCCATGTGCCATATTGCAGCACAACACATGAACAATGTCCTACAAATGAACAATGTTCTGGACCTGAATTCCCCTACTATTTGACATAATTAACATAATAATCGTTAAAAGACATTTATATTATCACAACAATCCATTGCAAGCCTTATAACAATAACTGATATCCAACATTAAAAAGCCCCCCACACACACACACATATGGTTTGATGACTAACCAGTATGATATACAACACCCACCATCAATGAGCCACAAAAATTATGGCATATGAGATATCATGAGTGGAAACGGCCTTGGAAATTAGCCTTTAGGAACTGTGAGCGTCATTTTATCCCAGTATGTCTGAAACAAATTTAACAAATGGGAATTTGGGGAAATTGTTTAAGATTTAGATGTGAAAAACATATATGAAGGGCTCACTTTCATTTCATTGTAAACTTCTGTGCTTCTCGGGTGGAAATAATTTTAAGAAGGAAACAGATAAAAATTTCAGTCACATGGGAAAATTTTGGTACTAAATTATTCCAAAATCTTAGTCAGGAACATGTCTGAAATGGAATTGCTTGGGAAGGGTTTCACTGTATATTTGATATTTAGCTTACAAAGATTATCAATACAAACAGAAAGTATCACATATGTGAAGCATGCATGGGAGATAAAGTGTACTTTTGTGTGCAAGACTTTTTTCAAACTCTCAAGCAGTACTTCCCTTATCAACAGCAGCCTGTATTTTTATTATTAGCAACACACAATGTTTATCAATGGTAGAGTAAGCTCAAGAACATCTTGCAGATAGCTATTTAAAGAACTGAATATTCTCACCTTGGTTTCACCATATATAATGGAAGTTATATGTTATATAAGAAAACACCACCAGTTTGTAGATCTAAATTCAAATATCCATGCTCACAATACATGAAGAAAGATGGATATCCACACCCAATCATACAATACTGATTTATATAAGAGAAGTGTAATACATATGGGGACTAAATTATATAACAAACTCCCTGGGTACATAAAAGAAATAGACAGTTATAAGACCTTTAAGAAGGAATTGAAATCACTTCTTCTTCTGCATTCCTTTTATTCATTGGAAGAATTTGTAGCTTTGTAACTATGTAACTTCATTAGCTCTGTATCTAATTTAAGCTTTAGTACACTATATATAAGTGGTTCCAAAATCATTTGTAGAATACTATGTTCGTTGTTATTGACTTACCTCACGTCTTGTATATTGCTAAAAATTGACTAGTCCACTATCATATGTATGATATTTTGGACTAATAAACTAAACTAAACTATAACTAATTTTTGGCAGAGTGGATGGGAATGTGACAATTAATCTGAATATTTGTTTTTTTTTAAGGCCATCTCTCTTAGCCCTACTCAAGTGCATATTTTCTGCATATCTGATAGCTATAAATGTTTACACTGTGATGAGGGGCCCTACAAATATGAATAATATAACTTAAAATATATCAACTTAATTTTCATGAATACTGAAACACAATATGGCAATTTTTTTCAAAAGAGACCCAACACATTTCACTGAAGTTCTTGTATAATAAACACACCAGATGATACTGTGTAAAGCAATAAAGAAAAGTTTGTGTAATGTACTCCATATTATTTATGTTGTGGTAACTCTGGAGGGTTTTGATGAAGAATTGTTTTATGCACGTGTGAAAAAACCAGACTGTCAAAATGCAGATTCCATCATCCCTTTCAAATACTGTCGTTCTTAATCATGGATTCATCTACAACAGTCTATGACTTACATGATTCAGTTCGTCCTCAAGAGCAATCTTACGGGCCTGTAGTGTATCTAGGTTTGAGCGACAATGACCCTGTATTTGTTCCTTTTTTGCTCTTACTTCCTTCAGTCCACTCAAGTCACCATTCAGCAGAATCTTACGTGACTTCACATGTCCAATATCATGTCTGAAAAGAAAAGGAAAGAAAAATGAGATCTGAACTATTCAAAAGCCACTACAATTTTTTCACTAAATTGACATATCACTTTTAACTAACTCTGCTAATAATTAACCAGTTATCATGTTTTGGGGAGCTCCCAACTGGTTACCTGTGCCACTAGCACTGTTACCTTCACAGAGCAATCAACACTTAAGATTATGCCAATTTAACCTGCATACTCACAATGAATCTTTCTCTTGGGCATTACAAAAGGTAAGGTTCAAGAATTACTTCACTGGTCTAATTCACAGACTGTTTCCATGAACCCTTACTTTTGTCCGTTTATGTATGGTTCGAACGCCAAGTAATGCGACTTTTAAAGAAGATCATAAAGAGTTCATATCACCCATTACCAACTCTTAGTTGCAGATAATTAACAGGTACTCAGTTATAATTCAGGAACTGAATAATTATTCAGGAAATTCTTTGCTGCTGTAAAACCTAAAGGTTCATTACAATTCTCAAAACCTATTGTCCTAAGGTACATTTTAATATTACCCTCCAGTCTGTAACTTGATATCCCAAATAGTTTTGTGACACAGCATTTTCCAGCAAACATTTTATATTGTATATCTTGTTAATATTGCAACGACACCATTTCAGCCATTACTGTAAGCTTAATTTAACTTTTCTGTTCGTCTCATTAAATACTTACTAAATCAAGAAGGTCCAAGATTAATGTACAGCAATGAACCAATTCTAATTTTCATAATTCCAGTGGAAGTTAAAAGATGAAAAGAAAGGAAGAGACACAGAGACAGATGAAAGGGAGTCAGCTGCATATCAGATAGTCACTGAGGAAACTTACTTAGCATTCATGATCTTTCTCTCTAGTTTCTGTTTATCAGTACTGTATTTTGTCATTTCATCTTTCAAGTTCTTTATTAAATCTTTTATTTTTTGGCTTTCATCTTCTGTTTCCTTTAACAATTTCTGCAGTGAAGTGTAGTGTCTGTATGATGATATGACAGACTTCGATTTGTCACGATAGCCACCACACAGCGATCCTGACTGGAAAGCCTGTGAAACAAATGAGATGGACACACAGTTAATATTCTCAAATACATACAAGATAAATGTGAAACCACACAATTTGATCTATTAGTGAATGCAGTGATTTGTGACAAGATTTTAAATCTTTGGGGTTACACAACAAGTCACTGTTGTCGTCGGCGTCGTCGTCGTCAT
>Ga0123354_10002864_pt1 | contig 23350 bp, 20 predicted proteins | sample TergutLab28metaG_2_FD_97872 | JGI IMG/M metagenome (GOLD analysis project Ga0123354, IMG submission 97872) | Labiotermes labralis P4 segment gut microbial communities from Petit-Saut dam, French Guiana - Lab288 P4 | ecosystem: Host-associated > Arthropoda: Insects > Digestive system > Gut ... | reverse complement strand
GCCTCGTTGAAAGAATAACCAGGAATTTCGGCGAAAAGAGACTCACCGGCGCAGTTTTCCTCGACGTGGCCAAAGCCTTCGATACCGTCCGGATCGATGGCCTCCTCTACAAGCTAACGCTCCTCATATTCCCATCTTACATAGTCCATACACTATCATCCTACCTCAAGGGTCGGACGTTCGAAGAGTCATTCCAGACGACCACGTCATCTCGTCGAGGCATGCGGCCTGGGGTTGCTCAAGGGGGATTGATCTCCCATGTCTTCTTCAATCTGTATGTCAACGACATGCCCTCACCCGCGCACCACGTCGAGTTGGCCCTCTACGCGGACGACACGGCCATCATAACCAAGTCCCGTAAGCCGACGCTGCTCGTCAGCTACCTGGAGCCGCACCTCAACGACCTTCAACGGTGTGGTTGAGTGAATGGAAATCGCCATTAATGTCTCTGAGAATACCGCGATAATCTTCGCACGTGCCGGACGGCGCTTCATCCAGCCACGACCAGTAAGAGTCTTCGGGGAATCAAACCAATGGGTCGAAACAACTCGTTATCTGGGGTGACCCTAGATACCTGGTCGCCTCACATCGATCACGTCAGGAAGAGGGCTGCTCAAAAGATGGATATGCTAGGTACTCTCCTGAATAGGAAGAGTGATCTCTCCGTCAGGAACGGAGTCCTTCTATACAAGCAGCAACATCCGCCCCATGATTGACTATGCGTCCCCGCTTGGAGGTGCGCTGCCCGCACCCATGTCCAGAGGCTACAGGTGTTACAATCCAAGTGTTTCCGCCTCGCTACTTGTGCCCCGTGGTACGTAAGTAACAGGCAGATACACGAGGATCTGGGCGTTCCGCTGTTTGCCGACCACATCAGACCCCTGACTGAGAGCTTAGACTCAAAGTTAGCTGATGTGGGGAACACCCTAGTACGGCTATTCAGCACATACTTACGCTGACCGAGGGTTGACCCCGTTGCCTGACGCGAAAGCCAAGGACGGCAGGGGCCAGCAGGCCAGTCGAGGCCATCGCCTGCGATAGCCAAGTCGACAAAACGAATCGCGCTCGGCGCTGGTCAGCCGAGAGCCCTTCGGTTACCCTGACTGAGGTTTTCCGTGATTTTCCTCAGTTGTAAGGCAAATGCCAGGGTATTCGATGCAAAGTCGGGGCACGACCTGCACTTCCCTCCACCAGGCGCGTCGGCTTCACCTAAGCGCCTGATAAAACGTCGCATAACTCCAGTATGCGACAGAGCCAGTCTGGGCTCGGAACCCAGACAGCCAACCAACCAAAGTTTATTACTCCCATACTTAGTCCAGGGCAAACTAGGCTCTAGTCTTTGACAAGATCAGTCAAGGCCTTCCGCCTGACTTCAAATTCGTTAGCGTAAGCATAATCTCCTGTTAGAGTTTAGGTGTCTGTTACTGAGCCCAGCTATGCGGTCAAACGCAGGAATTGCTAACAGACAGGGGGAAGTCAACTTGCCCTTCGCGCAAGTTATTATTGATTTTTCCACCGCAACAATGGTTGCACGAACGATCCTCAATGTTACGTTATACTTACAGTGCCTCTCTTGTTGATTTCTTTTTTTTTTTTTGTGATCGTAAGCATTTAGATATTACATTATTTTACCATTATATTCAGAGAGCAGCACACTACATATAGCATCTTCAAGGTTCTGTTACATCCAGAAGCTGTATTAACAGTCCAGCTATGCTTTGTGACAGAATAAAATGCATTAGTCTGTTCGCTAACATGGGCAGGTTAGAGCACCATACGGCACTGTAAATAACTGGTAATATATTTGTTATTTCTTTGTAATATTTGTGTACATAATTTGTTTAAGCCTATATTAAATGTTATGCAGGTGTCATTCTGTACACTGCAGGCAAGTAGAGAATCGCATTGGGGGGGGGGGACTTGGAATCGTGTGCAAGGTACTTCCGTATGCATTCAATACATAATGCATCTGCTACAGATGCATCGTAGCACGGTTCCGTCATACATAAACAAGGCAACTTTTGAAGAAGTAAAATAATCACCAGGCACATTATTATCATATTATATTCCACATTCTGACCCAAATCCCAAACCCGTAACGAAGTGCCAAGTTTTGCTGTGAGAAAAAAAATGTCGTTGTCATAAAACACAGTTCCACGATAATATTTCTTTGAAAATAATTCTCATCAGACTTTGTCATTCGTACCTTCATAATTAAGATTTCATATTCACACTTTTATACTTGTATCAGCGTCTTGAAAATTTGTGTAGACCTCGGACGTTGGCGCCCCAGGATACTGCCTAGTTTGGCAAGTGAGTAGCACCTACCCTGAATAGATAACATGTGTGTATTAACCCTTAGTCTGATAACGTGGAGAATATGGTGAGCTCCTAATAATGCCAACAAATGGCAGATGGGATTTAATTCAGCGTTTAAAGGGTTAAATGACGTGTCTTTCAGCAGTGCAGCCGTTACGGGCTACATTTGTTTCCACGGAACAATGATGAACAGTTTTCATAATTCAGAGCTGTACATGCAGCTTGTGATGAGTGTCGATTTAGCAGCGATCCTCATTTTTATGCATGTCGCCAGTACGGTAGAACTGTAGTTGCATAAAATTAGGGGTGCTGTAAAATTGTTTAAAAGTGAAGATTGCTGCCGTCAAGTATGTGAGCAGTGTGTTGTTTTAAACGTGTACCAACATTTCAGAAGTACTTGCCAGTTGAAGGCAGAAATTACTTCTGAAATGTCCATAAACCTCCACCAGACTACGAGGCGTCACATTCCAGGCAGCACCAACCTCATAGTCATCACCGTTAAAAACTCAAACCCCACTCTCTACAACTGCTGCACAAGGGGAATAAAATGAACTATAAAGGGGACCTATACGTCCATACGCATGCACAATCCCCCAAACTGACTGGTTGCATGAATTTTAATTTTGGGGAGTCTACACTAAACGTTATCTAGCAGCTTTAACTTTTGGTTTCGTAGGAACCAAATATAATTGCCGCTTTACTGGAAGCTCAAAACGAACTTTATCGATTCTCTTAAAAACGATTCTTCGTACGAAAAGTTGGTACACCATATAAGACGCATATTTCGTGGTTATCTGTAGATTGCAATTACGACGTTTTTCATTACTTTGAGTGTTAAAAAAAAGCAGAGACATCATTTCCCTACAAAATGCTGTGTGACATCTGTAGTGAGGATAGTTTTGCAACATTGAGTTTCGCCTGAACAAACAACTTCTTAGCCAAATACATACTGTGATTAGCTATGTACTCTAGGGGATAGTAATGAGGTTCAAGAGCAGCGACAGAGGAATGAAAGGAACTATATTGAAAAGCGTAAGTATGCCCCGTAATAATGTCCCTATGAGTCTATATGGCCTTTACTTCCACGACAATCCGATAAAGAAGCGACTTAGGTATGACAAAAAATCTTGAACAAGTCAAATAATTCTTGTAGAGTGGACGAAAGTTACTTGTAAAGTCTCGTATAATATGCAAATCTGGTTCCTGTCATTCGGCGTTTTGAACAATTTTTATTTCAAATAATGAAACACGGTCTTATTTTTTTACTTTAATTTTCCATTCAGGGAGGGAAGGGGGATCAAAAAGCAGTTAATATAGCAATAATGAAACACCGATAACTGTTTGTGGTTGAGTGTACATAAGCCCAAAATACAGTAGAATATAGGGGTTGCTTGCATTACAGGAAAATAAATGAACTGAAAGTGATACTGCATTAAGTCACATGTAATACAACCACACAATACAACACACAGATATTGCCATGTCTTTGTGAAGAGGTCAGCATACTCATATGTCTAGTCATTGCAGAACTAAATCCCAAATAGCCTAGAAATGGAGCTTTCTGCAGAATCATTAGATTGCTTGAAGTGTGATCTCCAGAAAATTGTAAAAGGAAGGATTTTTTTAAGTTGTCACAGTAAACAACATAAGTTTTTGGCGAGATCTTCACAACTTCTTTCCTCCTTCCATCTTTAACATGTTTTTCAAACAATATACTACTGCAGTGATAACACTAGATTCTGAGCTATGAGAAAGGAGCTCCATTTTTGAGAGCCTGTATTTTCAGATGTATTGTACACTGAAATTGTTTCTTGAACTTTTTTTTAATATTAGAGCTTTAATTTATGATGCCAGTGCATTCAGTGTCATTTGCTAAAGTAAACTGCAACTTTCTGTAACTAGTCAGGGTTCTTTACTGTTACTCTCCACAGCAGCTGTGATTTGTGTCTTGAATTTTTCAACTGTATGTGGATTATTCCCACAGATGTTGCCATGGAGAAACTCCCATTAGTAATAATCACAATGACTGAATCCAGCGACTATGCTGGCTGTCATAAATTTATTCCAAATTACCCAAGAGGTCAACTAGCTCTAGCTGTATCATGAATATATTTGCTCAAGAAATGCAGAACCACACTCGTGATATTTTATTAAAATGACTTTCCTTCAATAGTCATACGAAGGCTTTCAAGTAATGAGCAAGTGTATTTAGTGTTCTGTTCAGGAAAACAATGATATATATCTGACAAACACCTCACCAAGACATGCATTCTTGTGCTTGACTCCATACATGTATTGAGATTTGTTGCAAGTTCTGTGATAGCATAATCATAAACATCATTACAATGAATGACTAATGATGAGCATTTGAAACAAATAAATACTAATGTGATGACTAAATGCCTGCAGAATAGTAGTAGTGATGTATTTTCACTGTCTCACGGATACTGCTTACCACATTCATATGGCTTGTAGAAATTCTGGGCACAGTTGACCTAAATATGCCAGAATTGGAATATTTGGTAGACCACCTGGAGAAGAGAGATTACAGAAGACTAGTAGCTGCACTCCATGATCCCTACTTTGACCTTCTTAATAGCATGGACGCTGCAGGCGTGAATTTGCACTCTAATATAGTATTTAAACTTTGTGCTCCATATGAAGATACATTAGAACTCCTTTAATCTGGAAATAACAATACTTTGGCACTGGAGGAAAACAGTCCCACGTCTGAAAGTTTCAGCATTGATAAAATCCAGTAGGTGAAGTGATTCCATTACTTTATTTTCTCTTACTCAATCAACTTCTGCAGCTATGAAGACTACTCATCCACAGGCTCGTGGTCCTTCAGCAACCCTGGTAGAAAACAAACGAACTCCCCTAAACATGAAAGGGGACCCTAATGTTCCTAAACGAGATATCCGAATGGAATACTCTGCTGATTAATTGTGCAGCCCCAACAGAAGGGCAGTAACAAAAAATTATGTGTAAGAACTTAGATCAGTATATGTACTGTTATATAATCCTGTATATTTGATAATTCAGCATGTGTCCAGTCCTGTGGGTGCCAGATTAAAGGAATTTTACTGTATTAGTTTTGTGACAGCACATATAGTTGACCATTTCTTCACCATAATATAGTTTTGTAGTAACTTAGTATGTGATTTTCAAATTATGACACTAAGAACCAAGCTTGTACAAGCAAGCACGCTTAGGCCAATTCAGAGCTTACACAAGGCTTTCTGCAGCATCACATAATGGATCTGTGTACCTGTTGTCATACAACCATAAATATTATCTTTTCTTGTGTGTTGAGGGCATATGAAATTTCGTTCACTGATCTTCACACACACACCAGATAACCTACATTCACATGCACACAAAAATAGCCTGTCTAACCCTACACACACATTTCACCAATTCCATCGCTCTGGAATACAAAAGAGTATCCGATATATCAAACTTGTATGATGTTAATGACTGCCATCACTTTCTCACAACTAAAAAGTACCACAAGCCTACTCATGGTGCACCCTGTACATAAATAAATTTAAAGATAAGAACAGAACTGTAGGCACAAAAAATGCCCATACTAGTCTTCATACTTGTCTAACACTGTTATTTCCCAGGAGTGTCAAACTCCAAAACATAAAGTCCTTTTCCCTCCCACCTCAACAGTACACAAGTGAATTTTCCTCTTACCTTTCATTGACACAAGTATATACAAGAGTAATTAATAAAAAATGCTCATCATCACCATATTACTGGGAACAAATACTTCTTCTATGAATTTTCTCTCCTCCTTAGTTAATTCTTTCATTCTTATCATGGGCAGGGACCAGAAATGTCAACAGATTATACCTGGAAATTTTAGGGGGGGGGGAAAAAAAATTATTATTTATTTTTCAGAATGTGAGATAACAGATGATATTTCATGTTTTAAATTACTAGTATGCTTGAACTCACAACTTGGTAAGGGGAAAGGCCGAAGTCATGTTGCACTTACACACAGACTGAAACAGCTGAGACACAAGAGTCTTGCTGACTGGCTGTCATGAACTGTGTTCCACCAACTGGGACAAAACCTCAATAGGACTCTGTTAATGGATACCTTCAAAGAAGTAGCTCAGACAGATAAAACAGAAGCCAGGTATTGGTTGTACGTTTTCATTACCAGTCACGCTCTGGTGTGGAAATACAGAATATGTAGGGTTTAGCAATGGCTGCTATATGCACAGTACTGACACAGAAAAAATTTCACCAGTGTGCATGATCCTGAGTCAGTTCATTGCACCTCCTGCTCTGATTATGTCTCTGGAACATGTCTTATTCTTTCCACATGACCACTCATGATGAGGTTCTGTGAATTCCCTGCCACCCCATCTGACATGCATGTCTAGTTCACCAAAATAACAGAAAAATTTTTTGTTATATATTTACACGTGTATATATGCAGCGATTTTGAATGCAATTGTAAGAGAATGTGAGAGAATGATAGAAATATATCCAGGGTTTATTCCTCTGTGTCTACCATGAATCCACCACATATCATTGTTGGGTGGAATGCAGTCTTTTTCATTTGTGGGAGATCTAGAGTTTAAATCTCAGCTTAGAGATCTGCTGGCCTGAGACTTTTCATAGAATTCCTAAGTTACTCCACATTAATGCCAGGATAATACCTCAACTGTTTAATCCATGTACTTTCAAATTCATTAGTCATTAACAATCACTTGGTCCTGCAAGGGAGCAAGCAACTGATAGCATCATAAAATAAACAATGATCATTCATTACTAATATGGCATATTCTAATTGTTTTCCTGAGTTTTGTTTCAAGCCCATGTCATTCATTTCTCTGTATTTATGTCTAGGACAATTTTTTATCACCTGTTACAGAACATTTACTTCATTCTTAATGTTATTTTTTCCCAACAAATAAAACAAAGACCAATTTTTCTGCCCATCCTGTCTCTTTGACTTGCCTGATTACATGTTCTAAGAGCATGATTGTCATTTTTTTACACTGCCATTCAAGGATCAGAATCAATTTCATACCTATAGACAAAGGTGAATTAAATAGAGGGTATAGGGGAAAGTCGCCTAATATGGGGAGGTGCATTATTTCATACCAGGAGGTGCTGCGCTCTCTGCTGAAGAATGTAAATGATCAAGCACATGAGGCTGTTCTTTGTAATCAAAGTATAAACTGTCAGTTGCTCAGGACTTCGGTACTGAGTAGGTGTCTTTGTTTTGATGCGCTGTGAAATTTTTGCTTATCGCTAAACTGTGACTCACGAGCGTTGAAGATAAGCTACTTTTCTGAATTAGTTTGGTGCTCAGTTCTCTGTTAAGTGCAATCTTAAACCCTAGCTTTGTTTCATAGGTGCAATTTTATGTCCTGATTTATTCACCCTTTTTCTTGAGCACCTGTTTGCGCCTATTATAGGGAGGTTTGAAGAGCCTAATATGGGGCTCCCCATATTAGGAAGTCAGTACCTTGTGAATTATTGCTTCTAGGTTATATAATATTACAGATGGCTCAAAGGAAAAAATGGGACCCCGAAAGAATGAAGGCAGCTATTGAGGCTATAAGGAACAAGGAAATGGGAGCTACAAAGCATCCAGAGTTTTCAACGTACCACAACAAACACTACAGTGTTATGTTAAAGACCGGCAGAAAAGCTCAAGTGAAACAGTAAAAACAAAACTGGGTAGGAAACAAGTTCTTTCTTGTGAAGCAGAAAATGATCTGGCTGAGCACTGTCTTTTGACGGAAAGAAAGTTTTTTGGCTTGACAATGGCAGACGTCATGCGTCTCGCTTACCAACTTGCTATAAGAAATGGAATTAAAAACCACTTTTGCAAGAGAAATGAAAAGGCAGGATGGAAGTGGTTGAAAAATTTCCTACGTCGTCATCTGCAAACTTCAGTTAGAACCCCTGAAGGTCTTTCACTCTCAAGAGCGAGGGGTTTCACTCCTGTATCCGCAGCTTAGTTTTTTGAAATCTAAGAACCCGCAATGGACACCATTAAACATAATCCTGCAAGACTTTACAATTGCAATGAAACTGGCATCACTATTGTACAGCACAAACACACGAAAATATTAGGATTGAAAGGCAAGTGTCAGCAGAACGGGGATCTCTTGTGACAGTTGTCAACTGTATGAGTCTAACTGGACACTTCATTCCTCCATTACTTGTATTTCCTAGAAAAAATATGAAACAAGAACTGATGAATGGCACACCCCCTGGATCAATCCACACGTGCCATCCATCAGGGTGGATACAGAGCGAGATTTTTTCCCAGTGGTTTCTTCATTTCATGAAACATACAAAGCCAATAAAAAAAGATCCTGTTATCTTTGTACCGGGCGGGCACTATTCACACACCAGGAATATAGAGTTTGTTACTTTAGCTCGAGAAAATCATGTTGACATCATTTGCATCCCACCTCAAGCAGCCACAAAATGCAACCATTGGATAAAGCTTTCATGGGGCCCCTGAAAACATTCTACTGCCAATAAATTGAAAAATGGCTCCGTTCACACCCAGGGCAAGTCATTACTGTCTACCAAATTGGTGAACTATTCGGAAATGCATACAAACGAGCTGCAACAGGCGAAATAGCGGCCAATGGCTTCCGGGTGACAGGCCTCTTTCTTTGTGACAAGAACATCTTCAGACCATATGATTTCCATCTGTCCTCAGAGGACAAAGATGCTGCTCCTGTGAACCATCCTGCTTTGTTAAAGACCAGCGATCAGCCGTCATTCAGTTCTGCTAATTTTTCACCATTCACTTCTGCTGAGGCTCTCTGATCATCAGGTATCAGTCCTGTGCCAAGCCTGAACCTAAAGCCAAATTCTCGTGGTTGAACAGCAAAGAAAATAACGAGTTCATCTTACAAAAAATTTGTTGAGGCAACTCAGAAAAAGAAGATGAAACAGGCCACTAAATCCAAAATCAGTCAGCCTGCGTCGAATGCTCTTCTTGGTCCTTCAAAACGAAGGAAGAGAAGGGTTTGCCGGGATCCAGTTCCATCTGACACTCCATCAGATTCAGACACTGACCTAGGACCTAGCTGTTCCTCTCGCTGACGATTCAATGGAAGGAGATGAGGAACAAGATGCTGATTGTGTGTTCTGTACTGGTCGTTTCTCTGAAGACCACAATGGAGAAGACTAGATACAATGTGCGAAATTTTTCAGATGGGCGAACACACTTTGTGGTGGTGTGGAGGAAGATTTTGTTTGTGAGCCTTGTCATGGATAGACACTGTTTTGTTCTTATTTTGTATCCTTTGTATTTGTATTTTGTAACTATTCCTTTTGCTTTCTGTGAAAATTATTTACCTCCCCAAATTAGGCACACTCATCTCCCAAAATTAGGAACACGTGTGCACCTAATTTGGAAAGATGAAGCTTTTACGGAAATGAATTTTACACCCGTTTTTCTTTTCGTAATGTATATTTATGTAGCAAATGTCTCTTCATTAATAAAATTAAGTTTACTTTTGTTTTGAAAAGTTTTACATTTTCCTAAGTTTAATAGAACGTTGAATAAATCTCTCCATATTAGCAACTTTCCCTTATACTTTGCTCAGACTACTGATGTGTTCCTGTGCTGCTGTCTGTACCATACCCCTGAAGGCCTGTCACATGTCAAAAATATCTTACTAATGATATGGCTGATCAAGCAACACCACAGTTACATATCTCTTCCACCCCTTGCTGTGGCAACCCACTTTTCCATCATGGATATTTAACTCTTTTTTTGAAAACAATTAACATTTTTCATTTACAAGTTAACACCAGCTGAGCAGTACCAACTCAATCCTGTCCCACACTCACACACACTTCTTTCAAATACATCAGACCAAAATGCAAAAATGCATCACAGAAATTTGTTGTTGTCAAACCGTAAAGTTGAGAAAGAGTGTAATTTCTGGCATACACATTTATGATGCGATTCTGTGTGTATTCTCTATCTAGGCACTCTTGACACCCAGCTGTTTTTACTCATCGGTATATGAAACATCATTAAACTTGCTGTTTGCTACAGTTCATACACAGAGAATTTTAAGTCTCTAAATGATGTACACATAGTCTACATACCCTCCATGACATGACAGGTTTGCCATGTCAAATTATCTATAAAAATGCGCCCAGAAATGCATCTTTGAGGTTTATAAAAGCAGAACTCACAAAAGCTATGCTTCACCCGAACATCCCTTATAACCACCACATTCGACAAGATGTTCAACAGTTGGAAAATTTACAGTACATTCATGAGAGTAAATATATGCAAATCCTGTGGGCACTTATCTTCATGACACTTGTCTGGTAACTGCCAACCGAGAGGAAGTTTAGTATGGTGCAAAACCACATAAAATATTCTGATAGCTAAGTTTGAGCCAGAGAAAGCATAAACATAGGTGGAAAGTTAGCTGCTTGCTCCCCCATCTATCTACATTGCACACACCTTCTCTGTGTCAACCATCTAGGCTCCCCTCCCTGCCTTAGGACGAAGACATGTACTTTTTTTTTGTTGCTGGTGTTCATGTGTTGCAGTTTTTACTGTCAAAAGTTTACAGTCAATATAATTAATTAAGTTTAATAAACTGTAATGACACGATTTGGCCTGGATATCTCAGTAACAGACTCAGACTGTTTATGCCAAATTATTTTGGCAATCTACTTGATGACATTTTTTAAAATCAATCCAACTGTAACTAGTATATATGTGAATGTTACTTTTTTTTTCAACATATGGCATTTTTCTGTTCAAAATGTATGGAACCAATATACTTTTTAACTGTTAAAGAGGAAGCAGACTTTAAGTTTCCAGAACTGATCTTGAAGGCACAGTTATCCCATGGCTGTTGGCAACTGCTTCTGACTTCTCCCGTTGAAGGGAAGTCCCTGTTTTGTATTGGGTATGTATGTTCACAGCTTCTGTCATATTGCAAAATTAATGGTATTACAGAACCAACTTATATTGCTGACAACACTAATTTTGGAAGGATGCCAGGGTGTAGGACAAGAAAGTTAAACTTGATCACCTCAAGTGCAGATATTAAAGGATTTAATACAGCATTAATTCATTCACTAAGCAACCTATTAGATTTAAAAAGGGCAAAACTTATTTCAAATATAATCCACATCATGGCTGCCCATATAATCACCCGCAAAGGAAGTAACATATGTGTTTGCAACACAGACAATTCATAGAAAGAGACTTGAAACCACTGGGTCGCTTCTTTGGATGTTACAAAATTAGGAGGAGCCAGAAGAGCCTGAAAATAGAAGTCTGGTTCAGTTGCAGTAATGCACTTCCACAAAGAATTCTTGGCCAATTTCCACTAATTCACCATTAATTTTGTAATGGCTTGACAGCCCTACTGGGCTAGGCCTCCTCATAGTTGAGGTTTGGAGATCAGACTCAGACACGCCACACTTGGTAGGTATCCCCTGAACGAGTGATTGGCCTAGAGACCTCTACCTGACAACACACAACACTCACAACAAAAAGACATCCATGCCCCAGCAGGATTCAAATCTGCAATCCAGCAAGCCAGCAGCCTTGGGCTCATGCCTTACACCTGCTGCCACTGGGATCAGCCACTCTTCATCTTAGGTCATCATATTCTTTCTGTTCCCCAAATTGCGAAGTGTCCAAGGGAGACAGAAATTTCAGAAGTGCCATAGATCATGTAAAGTGTGACACCAAAATCAGTATCTACAACAACAGTAACATTACCATGTATTTTTAACTTTTACAACAGGAACTCAACCTTGGAATGTTACAGTGTGCCCTCATCAAAGACAGAGATTCCTTCAGTAGGTTTCACCTTTGCTGAAATCTACATCACAACAGTGCATGTTCAGTGATGGTTACACTCATCACCAAATGTGACGCTTTTTCATAAAAATCAAAGAAACTTCACCATAAGCAACAACCACTTTGTAAGTATAATCACAAAATATGGAAGTTTGAATGGCGCAAGAAAAAGACAAAACAGAACCACTACTTCATTAATATTTTTATTTGATATCTGTAATTAGGGCAAACTGTTCAGAATTGTACATGCTCTACAAGCTGTGGTTGTGTAATTCATTCACACAAGTCCCTGTTAAATGACTCAGTATTGTTATTTTATGGCTGCCAGAAGCACAATACATTATATGCTAAACCAGCCTTAAGAGTCCTGAGTCCTTACATGTTGACTTTCTCTTTACATGCCTGAAAGAACCTGTATCCCCAGTGGAGGAAGAGAGTATGGATAAATGGCTGCAATATATACCATCTTCTATGTTCTCATCTTGCCTTTCTTGTCTGTGATCATGTTCATTTTGGCAAAGATTGCCTGGCTCTACTTTCACAATTGGAGTATTAATGGGAAGAAAAAAGTTCAGAATGATCACTCTGACAGAACTATGAGGTAATAATAATGGAAAAATTTAATGCACAAAATTTAGTAGTGTGTGAAGATCACAATTTTGGTTAACCTAACAACTGGATGGGTGGGATGTGACAAGTATACCCACAGAAAGAATACATATCAATTTTGTGATAGTTGTTTATCTATTTGAAGAGTTTATAGTATGGTAGTACTAATAATAAGCATACACCTCCAGCTATTATTTGTTGCTTAAACACGTAAACTGCAATATTATGCATAATCAAAATGAAAATGCTATCATGTATGCAACTTGACTATAGCTATAACACAACTACAAATATCAGACATTGGCTTTTATATCCCACTTCCCCACTACTATTTAGCTCATTCAGAATTCTCATTACAATACTGGCTGGAAAACAGAGGAAACAGACTTTAGTTCCCAGCAGACCTTTTTCTGGCTATTTGGACCACCCAGCCTCCTTTTGGAGTACTAGATGGCAAAATTAAGCATGTGTATAGCTTTAACACCACTCCACATACATCATTGTGGTATGGAATTTAATGGAGCACAGAAACAAATTTACCTTTTTTAACTTTACTCTTCATATCCCACTTCTACTCTCACACCGAGTCCTCAGTGTATAAAGAACATGTTAAAGCAACTGGTATAGGAGCTAATAATACAATGAATTTAAGTAGTATGACACAGTTACATTTTATGACAATCACATGAATAACCATGGTTGACATAAAATGATAAAAAGTAATTATGAAATTTTAGGCAATTTTTCTTGTAAAAATATATAGGTCTTTCATATGGAAAAACAGAGGCATATATCAGCATGCCATCTACAATCAAACATGTTTCAATCTCCTTCAATAAATAACATGTCAGACACATAAGAACTTGTGAGATGAGTGTGACAAAAAAGTGTAATGATTTGTAAAATGGAGATTTCAATTCTACAGAAAAGCAATTATGTATTCTTTTTTATGTTTTCTAACAAGTATTTTACACTGATGATTTTTTAAAGGTTGAAACATGTCGCATTAAATAATATACAAAGGTGTATCCAAAAGTTCCAGGACAGTAATTGTAAAAAAAGTTTGCTTACCTTGTATGTTAAATTCCTCCATCACCTTCAAAGTACTCCCCTTTTGCATGAATACAGCGGTCCCAGCATTTCTGCCATGCTTGGAAGCATCCCTGGAAGTCCCTTTTTGGAATTGTGTCAAGTACCTGCTGTGATTCCTCTTGAATCTCTTCAATGGTGTCGAATGTTCGACCCTTCATCTGAAGCTTCAGCTTGGGGAAGAGGAAAAAGTCACAGGGGGCCAGATCAGGTGAGTTTGGGGGATCGCTTTCATGTTGTTCTTGGCCAAAAACTGCGAAACTTTAAAGGACCTGTGAGTTGGGGCATTGTGGTGGTGGATAATGAGGTTCTGGTTTCGCCATTTCTGTGGCCTCTTGTGCCACACATTTTTATGTAACCTTCTTAGAACATCACAGTAGAAGTCTGCATTGACTGTCATTCCAGGTGGGACAAATTCCCGGTGTACGATCCCCTCTTGGTCAAAGAAACAAATGAGCATCGTCTTCAATTTGCTTTTTTGGGTCTTGGAGACCCAGGACTCTTCCATTGTGAAGACTGCAGTTTTGTCACTGGGTCGTAAGCATAAATGATGCTTTCATCGCCTGTGATGATGTTCAAGAGGAGTGTGGGATTGTTTTTCACAGTTTCCTTCAGTTCCTGACAGATCGCTACTCGACTGTCTTTTTGATCCTGGGTCAACACTCTCGGCACAAACTTCGCTGCAATCCAATGCATGTTCAGCTGTTCTGTGAGAATTCGCTGACAAGATCCATAACCAATTCCAACCTCTGCACAGAGATCGCGTATGGTACGACGACGATCCTGGTTGACAGCTGCCCGTACCTGTTCCAGTTTTGAGAGGGTTGTTGCTGTGCTTGGCCGACCTGAACAATCATCATTAGCAGTCAAAGTTCTGCCATTCTTGAAATGTCTAAACCACTCAAAAGTTCGGCTGCAGCTCATGCACGAATCACCAAAAGCCTGTTTCAACATTTCAAAAGTTTCACTTCCTGTTTTACCCAATCTCACACAGAACTTGAACACCCGTTGTTCGTCAACTCCCGCCACACTGCCGATATCAGAAAATCGCAGACAGCTGATGCAATACACACATAAAGACACGTGCAACAATCAAACCCTTCCACATCCAACCACGCCACTCGGCACACTCACTCACAAGACACCACTGCAACACACCCCAGCGGGAAACTCGTGAACTACGAGCGACTTGCGTGTTATGAGCATTGTCCTGGGACTTTTGGATACACCTTCATACACTTAGTTGTGTTGACTGTTTATATGCATAATAATTTATATGGAAACATAGTGGGATGTTAAAACTCAAAATTAGCAGGAATTGATTTTCATAACAGATGTCATAAATGAAATGCTTCTCTCTTAGAAACCCAACGACTGCAAATCGGTATCTTGGAGAAAAGAATCTTGAAAACAGGAATGAGTTGAAATCACTTTTTATTCACTCATCTATGTCAGAAGATGAAGAAACAGTCTTCTTTGTGACAGGCATGAGGACACCATAGTGCTCACAGGTCAACTGAAATGGTAGTACTGAAGGTGACAGCAGGGTAAATATGTTGCTTGTATGTCCCCTTTCCCAAGAATCCCAAGTCAGTTAACTACATATCCCAGAACACACAAAATCAACTGTTATAACTGTGATTAAAAATAATTAAAAACATTTCTATTAAAATCTCTGTCCACTCAGGTGATTTGCGTGTGTGGAGACCTGAATAATTCTGACCTGTTTAAAACTTTCAAACTGAGGCACTGCCCTGTATATTGGTGCTGGTTGTTGTGTGATTGGCATTAGCGTCCCATAACTTTTGACCACCTGTAGCATAAAATAATCAAGTAATGCCATGCACTATGATAGTGGAAGAATGAAGTAAATTGCTATGTATAATGTATGAAAAATTACTGATAAGTCTTTTTTTTTTTAGAAAGAACTAAAAATGAATAATATGGTAGATACTAATTTGTGAAGGTGATTAACTTCAAGCCACTTTAAATCAAGAATAAACATGAAATATAAGTTTTACATTAAAGAAAATTTTCTTTTTACAAAGTGAAACACAAATTAAACTTGGAGCCATAATTTCAAATGCCACAAGTATTTCAATACTCACGCCAACATAGATGCATGCTTTTTTTAATGTTTGCCACCCCAAAGTGTTTGTAACGCATATACAAATAGACAATGATGTATGTCAGACACAACAAAACGTTATATGTTTATTACTGTATAAGGGCAACATGTTTCGATTCTTACAGAATCATCTTCAGGCCCTTCTAATATGCAGATCCTTACTTAGCAATGTCTAAAATGTGCTGTGGGATCCAAAATGCTTACATTCTTGATATAACTATGTATAAAATGCATGTGTCATTTTGTTCTTATTGTACAATCAGGATACTTATTTCTAAAACTTTAACCGTTACATATGAAGGAGGTTACATGTATGTATTTGAGATGTGTTGTTACAGAATGATGGATATTGTTATATATATTGTTGCTAATTACAAAATGTGTATAAGCGGTAAAACGTTAAAAACATTAAAAAACTATGCAGTAATGTTGCGCTTGGTAAGTGATATCTTCCCTGTGTTGATATTACATTCTTGACGAACTTTTAGGCTCTATCTCCAGTGTTGAGTGGCTGGATTTCTATAATGACAGTGAAGGCATATTGATGTCATTTATTTCACAAATTTGTCTTTCGTGTATGCTGTCTATGTAGTCTTTGTCACATTGTATGAACAACAAGTTGCACAAGAGCAACAAACTTCGCAAAATAAATTACATCAATATGCCTTCACTGTCATTATAGAAATCCAGCCACTCAACACTGGAGATAAGAGCCTAAAAGTTCGTCAAGAATATAATATCAACACAGGGAAGATATCACTTACCAAGCGCAACATTACCGGATAGTTTTTTAATGTTTTAATGCTTATACACACATTTTGTAATTAGCAACAATATATATAATATCCAACATTCTGTAACAACACATCTCAAAATACATACCTGTAACCTCCTTCATGTGTACCGGTTAAAGTTTTAGAAATAAGTATCCTGATTGTACAATAAGAACAAAATGACACATGCATTTTACACATTGTTAAGTAAGGATCTATATCTTAGAAGGGTCTTTAGATGATTCTATAAGAACTGAAACATGTTGCCCCAATACAACAATAAACATAATAAAGTTCTGTTGTGTTTGACTAATACATCATTCTATATTTATATATAGATGCATGCATTCAAAGGAAAAGGTCTTAATTCACAATTATACTGGTATTATGTTGGAAAATGGTAGAGGTGATTAGAAAGACGCTCATGAGAATGAGTACGTATTTATTGTTCACAATATACAGTTCATTTCACTTCTTTTACTTGAAGACCTGAAAAAAGAAAAATATTATTGTATTACAATACATGTATCACATAAAAGGTGAGGCGATTAAAAGTTCAGACATCTCAAAGCACACACACATACTATAAAAGAATGTTATGAAGGCAAACAGTAACTGATGATCAAATTCTCAAGACTCTGGCACTCAGAGTAACTGACATTTAACTGCACCTACATAACTTATCATCCACCAACAATTATGGAATCATGCATATCAAGTACAGGATAACTCACCAGGTGGCAGGGACTGTTTCAGTTTTTCTGCCTTCTCTTTGTCTGTAATAACAAGTGTGTAGAGGAACCTCGAGCAGCGAACCTTAAATTTCACATTTTCTGCATTCTTCTTGATCTTCACAGCTGCAAGTCAGTCACTTATGGTGAATACATATAAACACACCTCAATTTCTGTTCTGTGGAAGGTCCATTGTCCAAGGAAATTAAAAAACAAGCACAAAATTGTCATTTACTTGGAGGGGGACATGTCATAAGAAATGACAGAAGTCCACTAGATGAAACTGATTCTTACAGTAACAGCGTGTATACTTGCTTCACAATTACAGATGCAAGATAGGTACCGGGGGACAGGGGATGGCACCCTAATATTTAAACGAATAAAACAAAATAAAGGAGTTAAAGAACAGAATATAGTCACCACAAGCAACACAGTCTGACTGCTACACCTTTGTACATGCACACTACCATCTGCCCCCCCACCTTATTAGCTGGCATGACAAGAGCCAATATAATGACAATATTCTGCGCACTGTCAGTGTTGTACTAACATACGTCAGCCAAGTTATTTGTTCTAACGTATAAATGTTTACAGTTCTCTATTTCACTATTCCAAATAATGTAATTTATTATTATTCTGAAGTCAGAGTGGCTTAGCTGGTTTTCAAAGAGTACAGGTCAATCACCAAGCACTTCTGATTCATTATTCTGCTAAACCTTTTGAACTACAAGGTATGAATTAGGTATTACTGCTTTCTGCACGAGAACATGTGGACCATTATTACAAACAAACAAAAATATGCTATAGAACACCACACTTTAATGGCACATAACATAGTGCTACATGTTTTGGTTTGCATGAACCATCATCAGGTACTAGTTTGACAACACTGAAAACACAGGTACATTTGAGAATGCAATTATCCTGTTAGTGAGATCTCATTACACTTGGCTGTTTCTTAAAATAATGTTCCACCATATTTATGGGCTAATATATCAAAATTATGATGTAAATAAAAATAAAATAGAAAAACTCTTCATATTCTTCTTAGTCTAAATGGACACGCTGGTTCAAATAAGATAAATCCTCCCTGTTCTGCCCCGTTTTGTGTTTTTTCCCAGCCCCTGTTTGTACTATTTGATGTAACATTGTAAAATGTGCTTTTACGGGCCTGAAATGGATAAATTTGTTGAGAAAGTACTGGTAAAACTATAGAATATATTTAACACTCCAGTAACATTAAACAGTCTTTAACTTATAATTTTATACTCAACAATGCAAATTTTGGGAATACAAATATGCTTGTTTTTGGTTAAAGTGTATGTCATTTATTTCTGTTATTGTATGCATAATATGACTGCCCTGTAAACACAAGGTATTTTTAGTAAACAGTGGCAATGCAGAGGCAGCATAAATAAACAAATATTCATCTTGTATAACTTACAATTACATCCCTGTTGTGCACATGTGGTGCTATAGTGTTGCACATATGACAGGCAACTGGATACTGAGGGGTTCCATACCAAGCCAACAGAGGGTGACACAGATTAATGTCTTTAACTGATGTCACCCAATACGATCAAATCAAAACATTATTCAGACCTGTACTTTGTCATTAATTTGATTATCACTTTTGTCTCATTATAAATGTAACACTCTTCTAAAGTGTTCACGTGCCCTTCTTTCTTTATTATATGGATGATTTTAATATAGACCACTGGATGATTATTTTCAATCAGATGTCTTGCGAAGTTCGACCTCTTGTTTCCTGTTTTCATATCTTGATAATGTTCCTTATACATGTGGTAAAATGACTTGCCTATCTGCCCCATGTATTTTTTGTTTCAATCTGAGTATTTAAATTGGTACATTCCACTTTTTAAATATTTGTCTTCAATCAATGGTTTTAAAATTAAAAAATGCTCAATAATATTCTTAGTTTCATATGCTACCTTCAGATTGGTTCTTCTGAAAATGTTTGTAATGTGTTTTTTTCTCTGCCAACATAAGTGAAGGTTGACCATTTATTGTACGGAGGGGGGGGGGGGTTTCCCACTATATGGCAAGACAAGACAATTCTGTACCACATGGTTGCAAGCATTCCCTGCATTGTCTACATTTAATCTGCTCTTAATTTCTCTCTACAGGCATGTTGATTTGACTGCCAAATACTTTAAAATGTCAGGACCAACTCAGAACAGCCACGCAGAATTTGAAATCTTTCAAAATCATTTACTCCACTGGTAATGCATTAACAGCCCAAGTTACTGCAATCGTTACTAAAAGTGGCAGAATACGCATGGGTGTCCATGCTTAATAATGGTTTCCTGTCTCACCAGTGTGCCCATACGACCCCACAGCAAGAGCTAGGGAGTGATCTAGTCACTACTATACGTGGCTTTCTCGCAATTTACTTCTATAGCCACCTACTTACTATTGACCTATGTCAGGTTGCATATGATCAGCACAGACCAATAATACGTTTGTTCTAATCACATACGAATATAAATCCATACGCAGTCTCCTTTTACTTACATTTCGCATCTTTTCTTCTTGCTTTCAAGAGAAAATCCTTAATTTCTTTAATTTCACGTGGCTGCAAAGGAAAAAAAAAAAGACGGCTCTGTAGTCACACGTCAATCCACTCTTTAATCCAATCATAATCCTCGCTAATATTACATGCAAATTATCATCATTTAATAGAAAATTCAAAATTACTCACGATGCTTACCATTTTAACTTACAGTATTTGGAACTTAACCTATGCTCCAGAACGTTTTCTGTAAACAGAAACAAAAACGATATTAACTGGCCAGTAACGATCAGTAACACTTCAGCAGTATCTCGATATCACGAAACACAACTGTCATGACATTTACACATAGGATTATAACGATATTTTCAGATTACTTCATGCAACACATCATACATACGCCAAATCAACGTACATTCATCACACACGCCACGACCGAGAAGAGAGTCGGTCAATTCTGCCAACGTTATCGATGCAAGCTATTCATTGCTCCACAGCGGTAAAGTCAACGACGCTAAATCCGATTAATCGGCAGTTTAAGGGCCTGTGATTTCTTCCGAGATTTTAAACAGTGCTGTGATCTGAAAAGTATATGCACACAATTTAGGAGCACATCCGTTCACTAACGGAAACGTCACACTTGCATTGACCGCCTAGCATGCTCGCAGAGACGAGTGCATGGAACAGGATGAGAGTTTACTGCAAACACAGCGCAAGGACATAGTGCCGCACGTACATTCTCTAGCCTGTTATTCTTATTTCTCTCACGCCGTAGCACAGGACTCCTGAACATTTTAGGCCGTCAACACAGCAAAAATAACCAGCACGACACCCACAGAGAAGGTTGGCAACGGCATTAGCCGCAGACCATAAAAGACATGGAGTAAGTTGGAGACCTATCTCAGTGACCTAGAGCGGTAGCTGTGAGAATGTATGATTTCCATCAAAGTCTTGAACGTAAGTAGTAATCTGTGGTCTTGAAGAGCATCTAGATGCTGGTTGTTAAGGCCGGTAGGTGCATTCCGAAAACCAGACCGACCGGGTCGATATCGCACGGTATCTTGGGGTGACCCTTGATACACGTCTTAGGTGGAAACGCGTATCTATCAGGTGAGAAATTAAGTGGCACAGAGACTGCGAGTGTTGGGACCTCTCCTAAACCGGAGAAGTCCATCCATGAGGAATGGTGTTCTGCTGTACAAGCAGCTCATGCTATCTATGATGTTCTACGAGTGCCCCGTCTGGAGGTCCATCGCTCGCTCCCATATCAGGAACCTGCAGGTGCTTCAATCCAAGTGTCTTTGCATTGCTGCTAGTGAACCTTGTAACGTTGGTAACAAGCAAGTTCACGAGAATTTGGGAGTTCCCTTCTTCACGTCAGATCTCTGAGATACGGAACTCAAAGTTGATGTGAGGAACCCCTTAGTTACGCAGCTCGGCAGATATCTACGCTGACCGAGTGTTGAGGCAGGTCCTCTATAGCAGGGCGATCGGGATAGACAACTTGTCCTAGCTACCCGCCAAAGACGGCCATGTCAATACATTAATTCGTGCCCAACTAGCACTTTTCGATTACCCTGACAGGTTTTTCCCGTGTTTTTTCTCGCAGTTGTAAAAGCAAATGCCAGGGTATAACGCGTACAGTCGGGACACGTCCCGCACTCTTCCCAAGTAAGGCGGCTCAATTTTAACGCGATTAGTCTAACGTTAACTTTAAACATGATCGTTCTGGGTTCGAATCCCAGAAAGCCTTCCAGCCAAAGTTATGCCCCCTTGAAAGGCCCATTGCCTCTTGAATAGAGGTCTTCAAATTTATGTTTGTGGACGATGCATCGTGATATATTTGTGCAGTAAGAAGCAACAGGATGCACTAGTTTACTCTCAATTTATTTCAATAATTAATCTCTACATGTTTTGAACAGGTTTACTGCTCATCATCAGGAGGTATTTTCTGTATATGCAGCAATTGGTATGTGTCATGCTGAAAATAATAGAATTGTGTAAAATTACTTAAATATATGTACGTTGTCATTAAAAGTATAAAACATTGTGTTATAATCTGAAATTTTACTGATAACAATTTTTTTTATACTTTTAATGACAGTGTGTGTATATATTTAAGTAATTTTACACAATTCTATTATTTTCAGTATGATACATACCAATTGCTGTATATACAGAAAAGTACCTCCTGATGATGTGCAGTAAACCTGATAGAAACATGTTGAGGTTAATTATTGAAATAAGTTGAGAGTAAAATAGTGCATCCTGTTGATTCTTATTCTGCCAAAGGTTTTCAGTTTGCCCACATAAGGGTCTTCAACCGTGACAGGAAATCATTATCGTAAGCACAATCCCAGTTATGGTTTAAGGTGTCTGTTATTGTGCCCAGCGATGCGGTGAACACAGGAATGGCTACACAGACCAAGGGACGTCCACTTGTGCTCTTGCGCAAATCACCACCCTCAGCTAGCTGTTGGGGTGATTTGGTTGATTGGTTGGTTGGTTACATGGAGTAAGAATCATCAAGAACACACATCGGTAAAGAACTGTCATCCATGGTCATGAATGTGGGGCAGATGTCAAGATGGTTTGCTTTGCAGGTGTGTTGCTGTTCATGTCTTGCTTGTGTATGATATAGAGAAATATTTCAGTTTACAGAAATTTGTGTTAAACACATGGTGGATAAGTGTTTTTGCTTCTTATTGAAGATGTAATCATATCGAATATAAAAAAAGCCATACAGAAAATGATGCTTGCCTAGTCAACCTACAGTGTAGTCTAAAAATGATTGTGTGTAAATACTTATAAATCAGAGACACGAGATCAAAGTGTTTGTCACGTATCATATGATACTTATTATCGCCCATGTACTGTATTTTCTTATAGTCTGTTTGTTGATGGATTTAGTGAAAAAAAGAAACATGTGGCCATCACATATTTAATGACAATTTGTGTTGCCTGAAATAATCTTTTATGTGTTTTCTGTTTAACTGTTTTAAAGCATTTAGTGCCCTTTGTAAGGCAATATGTAAGGAGTCTCCATACATACATACATACATACATACATACATACATACATACATACATACATACATACATATATCATTTCGTAGGTCCATAATTCTGTTATACGACAGTTGGACATGAAACTTATCAGAGAAAAACACTACACACAAACAAAAACAATGAAGACAATACAATACAATCAACAAATATCAAAACTACAGTCTCCAATACAATATTGTGCAAAGCATAATAACAAAGTAATACAATATAAATTACAACAGAAATAATTTATAAAATTAATTGTCTCTGCTAACCTC